>Ga0157364_1002989_pt1 | contig 16185 bp, 6 predicted proteins | sample AttsexASBM2_FD_111476 | JGI IMG/M metagenome (GOLD analysis project Ga0157364, IMG submission 111476) | Fungus gardens microbial communities from leaf cutter ant in Ribeirão Preto, State of São Paulo, Brazil - Atta sexdens ASBM2 | ecosystem: Host-associated > Fungi > Mycelium > Unclassified ...
AAAATTGGTTACTAGAATATCAAAATATTTTGCAGCATTACTCATTATGTTTAAGATTCCCGCAAAATTATTTTGATGATTCAACAAGATTATTTTCAGATCTGTATCTAGGTAAATATTTAGATTCTTCAGCAAAATTACTCTGTGCAAATTATCAGTGCAGAAATCGATCAAGATACGGATTACGGAGAGGAAATACATATATCTAATTCGGATACGATCTTTTTCTTTAACTTGCAGTATCGCATGATGCGAGCGCGAGGAAGCGTACAATGCAAATGTTATAACCGCTTATGCGTAATGTTACGCAACTATTTCAGTAAGATAAAAGGGTAAGATAGCGTTTGACTTTTCCATGAGAGAGCAAGCAATCGCTTGTAGCTAGAGTGCACCGAATGTATTCTATCCGTGCAACTATGCAATGTCCCGTTCCCAGCAGCGTCTAACTGTTCACGCCATCATTCATCGCACGATGACGAAGGCAGGAACGTACTTTACGTTTTTGCCTTCAACATTCGAAATACATCGCTTTTCGTTTAAGATCGTTTAAGATAGCTGTTTGATAATTATTAAATCCATTGCCATAATGTTTGTAGTAATTTTTATTTTGCTATCATTAGACATGTTCCACTCTGGAGTGGACTAAAAGCAAGTCCAATTTAACAGAAATTTAATTTATTTTCGATTAGATATGTCGATAATTAATCGAATATTCTGACAATTGATATCTCTAAATACTTTTCAATGATATTTCGTTCATTAAATTTAATTGTATTAGACTAGAAATTATATAAATTATGAAAAGGATGTGGTATATTGAAATTTTAAAAGAAAAAATGGACTTCGCGTGTTGATTCGTATCAAGAAACGATATTTCTCGGAAAGCATGCACATACAGCCCCGAAATGTCTCGAGCCGGCTTTGATCGACGACGAAAGCTCAGAGGTGGACGACCTTCCAGTTACATTATCTTCCAACGTAATGGTTGCACTCGTTGATAAGAAATGAGTCATGACCTTTCGTTAAGAATTTCGCTTATGCGCTTCTGCGAACAAGCAGCTGCACTTTCAACGACGAAATGACGAGGCACAAATAACGAGTTTACATTTTTACGCTTCGTGAAAGAACGACATGCACGCGGAAAATACGTTTAACTCAAACCTATAATCTGTGTGCAATCTGTGTTTAATTGATAAACTATAGGAAATACAGAGCTTCTAATTAACTTTAATTACATATAAGAAGTTATATATACTTATCAAAGATGCAATAAATTTTGTTACAATTAATAGAAATTATCTAAATCAGATTATCTAATTAATTTTTCATTATATTAAACCCTTTTTAAAGTCTTTTTTTTACTTTTATATAGTACAATAAATGGCAAAACAGTTTATTTTAATTAGCACAGTTTATTTTTTATTACATTAAACTCTTCAGTCTTTCGATTTTATTTTTATATAACGTAAGTTTAACAAGTTTTGCTTTTAACAAGTTCATGATTATATTAATGTGAATACTTTATTTTACAGATACGATGCTAGTGCAACAAATCGATTTTCTCGAGACGATTCTGGAGGAGACATCCGACGATCTCCAAAGCGACTCCGATCGTAGCGTAACAACGTATTGGCTGGGATCTGATTCAGAGACTGAAAGCGTGATCCATATCAAAACGAAGCAGAGATCAGCAGGTAAGAACTCCTTTAACTTTTAACACGATATACATAGGTAATATAATCGCTATCATTTGATCGATGTTATACACAGCGGAGTTGTACGTCGAGGATTATGTGTTTGTAAAATCCCGTTTGTCGCTCAGGGCGAAGATCGCGGGAATTAGGCATTGTTTACGCGCGATTGTTCTACTTTCTTTTTCCTCTCAGCACCCCAATCTTCAGACTCATTAGGGAACTGGGAATTACTCGTCGAACATGCGATTACTTGTCACGATTACTCGCGCTTACATCATTGAAATTGAGGAGGTCAATTATCTGAATAAAACGTTTGAAATTGAGGAGGTCAATTATCCGAATAAAATTTTTTCTTCCTTATTTCTTGCCTTTTCGAAAAGTCTACATTAATATAAATTGCAAGTTAATATGTATTATCAGTATAAATAGAAATCTATACAGTCAAGGGACTATAATACGAATTTTTAGATTAAAAAGATTATGAGATTTAATTCGAGAATTTTATTATTATTTTTATTTTTTTATGTAAAATTGATGTTATTTTAAGATTTTCTAACTTTGAGTTATTGTTAACGTAATTTAATTGCTAATTTAAATCTAACTTAAATAAGAGACTCATGAATTACAAGTCGATATTATCGCACCCACGTGCTCTTGAACGCGCCTTTGAATACGCAGCCATTGTAACACGCAGTTACGTGGTTGCAGTATGTAGGGGCATATATGTTCTCTTATTACGGCTGATACTTCGTGTTTGAAAGTATCAAATGTTTTCAAAAGCCACTTGAAATCAAAGAATGGACAAATAAATTCTAAACAGTTCGATGACATCAAAATACTTAATTCCATCGAACGAAATTTTGCTAACACTTTTATTTTATTCTTTCTATCCTTCTTGAGGCTGTTGGAATTCAATGAAATGATAAATATAACCAGTGGTATTATTTCTCAGCACGCGCGACCTTTCGCTGCCGATGCAATATTCCTTCCAGTACTGTTTGCCGAGAAATGTACGTATTGCTCGATTGAAATAACATGCTGTGTACAGGATATTATCTAACTTATATATTCCTTAATCGAAGAATTCTAAAGGTCAAACTGTGAACGAATACTTGACGTTTCAATATTACAATTAGTACTACTAGATTATTTGATCAAACGGCTCTTACCAGCAATGACATAACGTAATTTAAATTTTTGAAACACAATTAAGTTAACGTACAGACATTTATTTATAAATTAATATGATCATAAAATTAAGGAAAAACTTTGAAGTAATCTAGAAAAAAGTATAAAAATCGAAATAATTTGTATCTTTATTATTCTAATTAAGAACAAATTGATATGTGATTAACTTCTGTCGAAACGTATTTTGATTTTCCATAAAATTTATTCTGGAATTTTAACGAGTAACGATTCTCCTCGTGTATACCAATTACTGCAAGATGATATAACTGCCCCTTGAACGTTACACCTAGATCGACGATAATCGACACGATTCGCGTCGCACGCGACAATTACGACTCAGTTGCCAACCGATAGTGATCAGCGCGTAATGTCGTAAGCACTACTTCCGGTTGAATGAACCATAGCTTCCTGACGGACATGCCTACGTGTGTATATGTGTATGTATGTGTATGGGGCGAAAGTAACGACCATTAGATTGGATCATTTCCGTGACTCGATTTTACGAAGTGGGTCGTCAAGCATCGAATTCCACGTCTATCTACCCTAACGAGATTCATTGAATTAAAAGTAACATGCGAGATCTGGATTCCAAGTAAAGTAGATTTAGGCCATGCGCTTGCTTGTTTATTTCGCTATTCTCTTGAGTCCTTGCAAGTCTTCTGTTATTGGACGATCAGCGTCATTTTCATCACGTCTTATTCTCGGAAGACGAACGACTGGATGGTAGCGGTAGCGAATGCAACTCAGTGGTACCGAAAAAACGACGCCGTCGCGACCATGGCACCGACCATCATCACCATCATCATCATCAGCAACAGCAAGTGGTCTATGATGAGTATCCGGCGTCGCCGAGGTCCTCCAGATCCACAGCTTCTTCCAGATCAAGCTCGCTGTTGCAGTTCGAGTCCTTGGAGAGGACCTGCGCCACGCTGTCACCTTCCAGCTATAGCTTCGATTCCTTAGAGTATTCCAATCGGTCGAACACCTCTCATCCGGAGAACGATTCACCGGATAGCTTGGAACAGGATTATGATAGGCTGCTACCAAACGGTTTCGCCAGCACATTGGCGGACCATTTCCCGAAGATTAGGCCCTATCGCAGCTTTGAAAGTCTGGACACGTGCCAGAAAGATGACAGCTTCGGCCAAGCGTCCATGTCGAATGGTTTCGCGCCTTTGTACCTGAAGAAGGGTGCTGATCTATCGAATATTAGGAAAAATAACCAGCCAAGGTAGGTCATGTATTTTTCATATTAAATCCAAATTCTTTTGCGTTAAGGTGATGATTAAAGGCTGTAACTTACAAAATGCATGAGTATAATATAAGACTGTCTAGCTCAACAAGCAGTATAAAGTCACTATATTGATTTGGATGGATTGATTCGGACAATTTTATACTAGCTGTGTTATGTATTTTGTGTGTTATATTTCTGATAAATGAAAAATCTTACATTCAAGCCGTCAAGAAAATTTCTGTTTAAACCATAAAAAATATATTGCGGTAATTTATCGCGATAGAAAGTTATTACTTTCAGTAGTTTCAAAGGGTAATAAGATATTGGTAATAAGATATTTCTTATTGAATTTTCAAGTTTGGCTATTTTACATTACTTGAGAAATTTCCCCTGTGTGTGCAATAATTTCAAACGTAACACAGTCAGTCCACCCGCGTTGTAATTCCAACAGACGCTACTAAGGCTTTTATTTGTTATTCTTGGCATGCACTCGCCGTTTAACACGCGTCCACCTATTTTTACACGCGTTGCTAGAATAGAGATACAAGACTATTGTAATCATGCATTGTTTCCCGAATTAGTTTGCGAGGACTGGCGGTAAGTGCATTTCTGTAATCGTGAATAATCATAAAATAAATATTTTATCTATATTTCTTTATGTATATTCCTTATTAACAATATATTTTTATTTAAAAAATTTTTTTTCTTTAATCTATTTTGAAAAATATAATTTAAATTTTAAACTTTGAAACAAGATATTGAAAATTAATTTAAGACAGTTTAATACGATTAATATATATGATTTTCTTAATGTTAAATGTAGAAGATGATATACATATACATCAAATTGTTTGTTTTTTTACACTTAACTTAAATAATCAGAAAATGCAATTGCTTTTTCTGTTCCAATCTAAAAAAGGGTTAAACAATGTATGTGTGTTTATGCGTTTAACAGCCGTTCGCATTGGATGTTGAATGCTTCATGGTTTTCTTGGCACTCGTATGCCGAATTCCCCTTCGTGTGACGATCGTTTTACGGCCAAGTTAAATGCAATCGCGACCCTGAGGAAGACCACCTTGACTTTACTGCCGATATTATAAACGTTTGAAGCACAAATGCGTTACCGAATCGCCAGATCACCGCCGTTTGCTTGGTTCTTAAGTGCGTGGTATTTTGCATACGCATCCTTTAAGAATATAGCTCAATTTTTAGGAACTTACATTATAAATGTAAAGTTTTTATTAACGATTAATATTTATATTACATAATATTTATATTAAATTCCGATGTATTTCATCATGTGTATTGAATAGAAAAAAAAAAGAAAAAATAACATAGATTCTTCAATATTTCGTCCATGTCTATCTATAAACAGAGACTTTTGGCACGAGGACGAGGAATATGAAGACGAAGATGACGACGAAGAAGACGAATACGATTTCGAGGAGTATGAACGAAATCGAACGAACGCGGATTCCCGATTGACGACCGGTTTCGAGGATCGACTATTGTACGGTGAATCCGGCAAGTATGCGACATCCTTGGACTATCGAAACACGATCGATCTGCGGGAGATTGGCGTGGAGACGAAGAAAGACGCACTTTTGGAGCTTAAGTCCGGCCAAAAGACGGCTAGGTTAAATATAGCCGGCAGCGGTGCGGAGCATCATCACCATCACCACCACCATCATCATCATCATCAGCATCCGCAGCAGCAGCAGCAGTACCAACAGCAACAGTACGATCAACACGATCATCATCACCACCACCACCACCACCGTCGTCGCCGCCAACACCAAGGGTGGAGCGACGAGGAGCGTTTTAATTTTAGATTCACGGACAAATCGCAGAGCGCGCCCAGTCTACTCGACGGTATTGAAGAGTCAACACGCAGCGGCCTAAGCTGCATCTTACCGTCTCGCATCTCGAGGACGACTTCTTACGTGTCGACGTCTTCTCTCTTTGAGAACTACACACGGGTAGCTAGCGTGCCGGTGGACCTAAATCTCTGCGGCGTCGCCGCTATGTGCGACGACGAGATGAATGGTCAAGAAATGGCGGAAACCTCGCCTTGTGAGGAGGCTGAGATTCTGAAGAACTCACGAGAAGATATAATCCTAAAAGAGGACGATGAAACGCAAATGGGAACGAAGGTTGCCTTAACTAGTTCAGTTAGGACGCAACCGGCCCAGGGCGCATTCATGGATGACAATATGGAGGATCTCGAGAAGGAAAACGAAGAACGAATAAAGGTCGAATACACGAGCGATCGTTGCGAGCAGACACGTAACAAACAAGCGAAGACATCGACTGTGAAGACTCAAGATCGCGCCAACTGTGTTCTGGATATGGCGATGGTGACAGAGAACGACCTCGATGAAGCCATCAAGCAATTTAAACGCGAAATAGACGAGGCGGCCGCTTCCGGAGTGACGAACGCCGCCATTTTGGCAATGGAGGCAATTCAGCGAACACCATCCGGTCGAGTGAAAAGTCGAAGAGTGAAGAACAACGCTAGTTATGAGCTGGCGCAACAACTTGAGGTGGATGAGAGAAATTTTCAATGGAAATTCAAAGATAATGATGAAAATTGCGATGGAGCTAGCTCTCCTGGGAAAAGACGGATACTGAACAATGCCAGCTACGAATTGGCGCAACAATGCGACTACATCAAGACGTTGAAGAGCTCGAAAACGGCGTTCCAGCGAATGGATGCATGCGATGAATTAGAGGAAGCTGCATCCGGACGTTCTTCAAGGCTAAATGTCGCCGACGTGATACGCCAAATGGGCTCTGACACGAACATCAGCGAGAACTCCAAGCTGAACGAACCGCAGAATGACTCGCTCTTCGGTCAGATAAAAAAAAACTCGGATCCATTTTCGGCTTGTGGCGATGCTAGCATGCTGAATCCACAGTTGCTAGATGACGAGGTAGATTATCCCTGCTTGGAAACTAAACCTATAGGAGCATCCTGCTTGGAAACTAGGGTCGTTTTGCGCGAGAAGATTGAATTGGAGAAACCAACTCAGTTGAAAAGTGTTCTTGAAAATTCTTCGACAGTGTCCTCCTATATCGATGAAGAATTATCCAATAAACGAAGAGAAAATGAGACTGAAGATATAAAGAAGAATTTTATCAGCGAGTTTTATTCGGAACGAATGGCACAACTTCCTCAGGTGGATGAGAGCAAGGTTCAAGAGTTGAAAGTGAATTTGGAGAACGCATCATCGAATCGAGATCACGAAGATCGTTCCTGTAGTCCTGGTTCGAGCGATCAAGGCGCCGGCGAATGTTTGTGGAGGGTCGTGATCGAGAAGCAAGCGACAACGAAGAAAGAAGTGGAGAAGGAGGAAGAAAAGAGGGACGGAATGGAGGCGGTAGAAAAGAAGGAGGTAGAGGAGGAGGGACACAGTGTTCGCGGTGTTGGCTCTGAGTCCCCACCCGATGATGCGGGTTCACTCGGTGAACGTAGTAGTGGGAAGCTCGCGGTGGCCGTGGCGGCAGTTGATACGAATCATCGCGGTGGTGATCGTGACAAACGTCAGGGCAGCGACGAGCAGCAACGCGCGGCGAGCATCAACAAACAGGACGCGAACGTAAAACGGTCATCGTTTGTTGCCCCAAACAGGGAACCCGCGAAGATCTACGCGGTTTCTTCAACCTCTCTACCGACGTCCTCGTCCTCCGCCGCCATGAAGAGCGAGGAAAGAAAGAAGGGCGGCTTGGGCGGCTTTCTGCAGAGATTCTCCAGACTGAGGTTCAGCGGTCGAACAAAAGTACCACGTTCGGAGACACATAAAAAAGCTGTTGAACCGACGATGAGAACGCAGGAGGAACAACAGCCGTCTATTGCCAAGAAGAAGGAGCCGGACTATATTATCATACCGTTGCATCCGCCTGAGGAGGAGAGAAGACGCCAGGAGGTCGTTACTCTCGAGGAGGCCGCCAGGAGGAACAATGTGGACATTCAGAGAAGCGCTTCTAGTGTCAGGTAAGTCGTAAAATTAAATGGAATATATTTGTGGAGATGTTAAATCTTTGTTGAGCTAATATTATAGAAGATTAAGAAATGTTCGCTAAGAATAATTATGACATATGTTGAAATAAAATTTCCGAATAATTGAAAGCTGAAGTCTCTCGTCAAATTGCTTATTCTATTTTTCAATAAATTAGTTAAGATATTCTTGATGTAGAATATCGCTACTTTGTCGTGTTTCGAGCTAGGATATTCGAGAGCAACAAGTTGTTGGTTGCGCAGTGTGAATATATTGCGCAATATACTCCAACAACTTACGCATTGTTTTTTAATTATTTAATTATTTCATCATCGATGATGCATTTTTATACGATATACAATGTTCTTAATTACAGGTCATAATTCTATATATAATGATCCGTAATTAATTTTTTCAAACGTACATTGTACGTTGATCTCTGATTAAAGTTCAATATTTACATAGAAAAAATAATTTTAAGTGTTTCATATAATATTTAACGCATTTATTATTATCATCCTTAAGCTCTATATCTTCAGTCGATAGTACTGTATTATCTTGTATTTTTATCACAAATTCGCAATTTGTTTATTTGTCGACGAGACAACTACTTTAATACATTGAGGACATTCGAAATAATCTCTTTTATACATTTTAACGCAATTTTATTCGATCCCGTCGTTTCCACTATCATCCCACGCTAGCGTTAGCAAACCGCTTCATTCACAGTTTTGTTTAATTCCACTTTCATCTCATCCTACATCGCCACCATTCGTCTGTTGCAATCGCTCGTCGACACGTTAGTTTCCTCCTCTCTTGAGGACTATGTATGTTCGCACGATCTAATCAGACTTCAGATGTTTGCACTTCAATCGATGTAACTTCATTCTCGTACGAGACTTTGCTACCCGACAACACCGATGACTCCCGCGTCATTTCTGTTGCCTCTCCGTAATCAGTGCACTGGCCCGGTTTCGTGCAGCAGCGACGACGGAAACCAGTTCGGTTCTCTTAATTAAATTTCACTCTCACCCCGCATCTCGCCACGTCATTCTCGCGTAATGTGACCTAAATGCATTTTATATCAACTCCCCCCCCCCTCCTCTTTCTCGTTTGCCCACAGCTTTTATTTCTTGCCTTCCGTGTCTCGTGCTAGACGCTACTTCGGCGCATCTCCCTCTTGCATTGATTGCATTTTTTTTGTATATAAAAAACAAGAAAATCTAAAATTAAAACAGTTTTATTAATTTACAACCAAAAGATCTCTGTAGATTGTAAGTATAATTTTGATTAATAAAGATAATTTATAAAGATCATTTCTTCTCTTCGTACATTGAGAGAAAAATGTATTAAATTTTAATAAATTGTTGTATGAATATGCAGTGGAAAAAGAATCTGATTGCATTAATTAGAATTCTGATTTCTCAGTAAATATTTTTATTGGCCTATGTGCATTCCTCTTTAAAACGCGTTGTTTGCATTTTCTTTTATGGAAAACAAGGAAATTAAAATAGTTTATTTAATTTACAAACAATCAAGAGATCTTTATTGGTGATAACCCATAATTTTTATCAATAGAAATCATTTGTAATTTCTTCTCTCCGATGTAGCCGCGAGTATTTTTATTGGCCTGCGCATGTTCGCCGCCAATCAACATCGCTGTTCTGAGAATTACGTATCTGATCCCTCTTCCCTCCTTTGCTTTTAACAAACATTTGCTTTATCGCATTAGATTTCGCCGAAGCAGCGTCTTTCGTTTCGATTCGTGCTGCGCCGAAAAAATTTCATTGAGAAAGAAAGAGGAGAGCGGCTTCTATTTTCTGCGCGAAATAGCTTTTCGTCAGAATGTTAAATTAGTTTCTTTGATTTGCACGCAAAATACGTTCTATTAGATTGTATAGAATGTTTTCAAAAAATTTAGTTTGTTTAAGTCATGATAATTCTCTCGAATTTCTTTTATATTATACTTTTTGTTAGTAAAGTTTCCTTTTACAAATAATTGAATATTGATAAACTTGTTTAATTTCCGATTTGTAATTCTTTTCATCTTGTTAAAACTCTGCCAGCTTCAAATGTTACAAATCAGCAACAATAACTTACTAATGTTTGTTAATCATTCGTACAGAGGTTACATGTAATTATCTTCGATTTATGACATCTTTTTTTCATGAGCTTGCATAACGGACTCACATTTCGGAATTTATTTCTTTGCTCTCGTAATATACTTCGGTGAGGGATTATCTTATTTACAGCATACCAGGGATTTTCGGCGGCTGCAGCGTTTCTCGGTTTGTTTGATGAGATGTTAAACAGAATGCGGCCGATATCCCACGCCCGTTTGCTCGCGTTTAGGGGCGATGAATCATCATCGCAAGTTGCGGGATGTAATTTAGGAGGCCGCCGCCATTCGAGCTTTCGCAAGCGGAGCTGGAGTCTGCGAGTCAAACTTCCTTGGCGAGGATGCGATATATAATTGGAGTTAGTTATGCAAGAGTATGCAAAATATCTCACGCGACGTCCAGCTCCAGAAAACATAATTCACCAGCATCCGGCGGCTGAATAATTGAGGCAATTTATATAGCCAATCCACTTTTTTTCATTCATAATATTTCATATGTGTAAACGGTATTAACGGTATCGATAGGAATTATATGTCACTCTTTAATTGCTTTTTAAAATTTCTTTTTTATTGCTATTTCGAATAATCTTTGTAATTTTGATAAAAAGAGATGAAATCAAAGACTGCAGTCTTATTTCGTTTTTCAATTAGCTTTTTTTTTATTTCTTAATCATTGAGTATTTAATGAAAATGAGGCAAAAATATTTCGTTATTCCTAGGTATCTCAATTTAGTGCGACGCAAAATGCTCGAGAACTCGCTCGTTCGTCTCATGCCACAGTTAAATATACACCTTGCATGTGTGTAGGTGTAGTGCCGGTCAGAGAGTCGCCTTGTATTAATCTTATTCCATTCCGGTTCGAGAGAGTCCGGAAGTCGCGTTCGAGACGGGTTCAACGTCACGTTCACTCTAATCACGGGGTTTCTGTCCTCTTTGAACTTTTTGTTCCCTTCTTCGTCGACGCGTAAAAGGACTAGTGTTTTCCAGTTCCGTCTCTTATCTTCGTCTCGTTTTTTTTTGTGTCTGCCTATTTTCGCCCCCTCCCCCATTTATTTCACCGCCTTGAAAACGCAACAAACGCTACCATTTAGCCGACTCTTTAACGAAGCCAGCAATTAAGCTAACTCCCGCGCTCATTCCAGCTCAGCTTCCATTACAGCTGCGTTCCATCGTCGTCGGGACGTAGAGTTATTACGTCGTATCGCAAGGCCGTGTATCGCGCGGATTAAATCCGCTAAACCTGACGGCGCCATTTTGTGGAATTTGTGGAATTTACTTTAGAGAAATGCGAAGTTTAATTGGTATAGCAATTAATGTTGATGAAAGTACACAATATCTTTGTAAATAAACCTCAAAAATATTAATTTGAAAATTTAATTTTTAAAAACAATAATAAGATTCTTATTCTGTAACTCTTAATGTATTGTTACATTGTCATTGCGCAGGTTTTTTACATGACAAAAAACCATACAATGATATCGTTACTGTCATTAAGAGTTACAGAATTGGAGGCTTGAAACAAAACAAAATGAATCTTGCATGTAATTTCTTTTTCAAGCTTCAATGCCTGCTTCTCCACGAATGTTCATAACCCATCCTTTTATCTCATCTTCCTATCCCATATGTTAAACATCGTTCCTTTAGCTTTGATATTAGGCTAGGCGTCGACATCTGCTAAAATTGGAAAAATATATTACTCGGAGTATGAGTTCTTAGCTTATTCTCAGGGCCCCAAAATTCGCCGTTGTTTTTACGATCAGTCGTATACTAATTTTAGAAACTGATGATTCCCCATCGTCGTGGGCTGCGTTTATAAACATGATCTCACGCTATACTTCGATAATAAAGCCGACAACCGTTTGTTGCATCGCGTCGCTGAATCACGCACGAGCGAGGCTTCCGCATCGTATTCCGCATTTCATTTATTTCTCGCTTTGCGAATTACCTCAGCTCTCCCAAGATTTATAACTCTTATTATTATTAAATTTCTAGTGTAATTATCTTCTCTGTGTCATACTTCGGAAAATGTACAGGAAAAATACTGTTGATAAGGCAGTGTTTGCTTATGTATGTAAGATACTTTATAATATATCTGAGGAAATTTAATTTGTTAATCAAACTCGTAATCAAATCATTCTTCCAAACGAACTTCCAACATACTAAAACTTGCCGCTGATTATTCTGTAATCGCGCAAACTTGCGGTCAAAGATCATTGACTGTAACAGATTACAACTCCCTGACAGTTTCACAATAGAGACAGAGACGGAAACAGAGATAAAAATAGAGAGAGAGAGAGAGAGAGAGAGAGAGAGAGAGAGGGTGGGGAAAAGATATTGCAGCTTCGTACTTATTCGTAATGTAACGAGATCTCGAGGAATAGTAGTTCGCTGTATCCAGCTGCTTATCTAGAAGATTGTACTCATGGCAGATAGAAAGTGTCTCATTAATGACTGTCCTCCCTTTGCCGAGATATATAGTCATGCCTTTATCGATGCGTTATATATCTGCTAAGAACTCAATAAAGAAACTACTGTCTCTCGCGAATCTGGACTTTGCGGATTAGAAGTGGAAAAGCGAAAGTCGGTGTAATTTATCTCGTGTAAAAATTGTAATCACAGAGATCTTTTAATTCACGATTAATGTTTCGAAAGTAGTGGTCGACAATCAACTGTGATGTACAAATCTTTTATTGACATTTTAATAACACAAAGTTAAGGATATATACTAGAGGTTGGCAAATTTATTGCGATTTAGCTTTCTGTGATATATCAACTTTTCATGATGTTCCAATCAGAATTGTGATGTATCAGCTTTGTCAGCAACAATTAGATTAAGCGAGATACCCGCCGAATGCAAGGGGTTAATATCCCCAATTCCGGTCAAGGGGATGACAAAAAAGAGAGCATCACTCATCCCAATCTGTCCACTATCGAAAACCGATGTTGCGACAGCATAAAATACGCTTCAATTGCCAATTACCGCGTGACAATAGCGTGCGGAACAAAAATTGTCAACGTTCTGGTTCGATACTACTATATTCGTTAATATTGCTTAAAGTATAGGAATAAAGGTTCTAAAGAGTTAAGCTAATGTTTAAATAATTTGGTATGAATTTATGTATTACATATCCTATAAATTGCGCGTCAAATTTAATTTTCAGTCTTGAAATGATCCCAAATAATCCTAACAGAATTAGGAGTAATATAATACCACAAATTAAATTGATAAGCAATTAAAAATATTGATAGGGATCTTAGAAAGATTTTAACGGTCTATGATATTTCATTACTGCTTTTTATTGCGAATTTATTATCATAACATTTTAATGTATAATATCAGTTTATGAGCTTCCCCAGCGAAATGCGCGCATCAGGGTCACTCTTAAAACTCTAATGCAATCCGCCGATATCCAATTATCCCGCATAACGTCGTATTAATGTAACGTATGGCGCTGTGTAAAACCAGTTAGTTGTCGGTTGGTCCGCTGACAGGTTTCGTTCACTCATCAAGCTCGTTCACCGAGCTCTTCTATTCTTCCGATCTTCAACTTCTTCCTAGATTCGCGATGTCCTGGTCGTGGCGCAGTGAGGTTTCCAATCAGCAGTTCGTATCAAGTTAAACCACCCGCGTTATCGTAAAGGCTTTCTCGATACCTTCTCAACCACCGATCGACTATCCCGAAGAGTTGTCTATCTATTCGTTGTTGCAGCAGCAACGGGAGGGCACCAGTGTCCAGCAAGCCGCCCCTGCCACCACAACCGCCGCGCGTCGCCGCTCTGGGCACAACGATGCGAGCGTCGGCGTCGGCGTCGGCGTCGCGCCGACGCGCCGCCACGGACCTTGGTAACCCGGCGGCGATCGAGATGGCGAAGGCCCGCGCGATGCAGGCCGCCCAGGAGCGCCCGGTCGGCCTACTGGAGACCGACCTCGATGAGGCGGTGATCAACACGAGTTACAACGGCACGACGTACACCGCTGGTCCGAACGCTGTTTCCGCTGCCGCCGCAGCTACCGCCGCCACCGCCGCCGCCGCTGCCACCGCCGCCGCCGCCGCCGCCGCCGCCGCTGCCGCCGCCGGCGCCGGTAGTAAGAAGACCCGTAGCCTGCTCGACCTCAACCACACCTCGGCGGCGGCGCCGCGGCCGCGGCCCGAGCACGCCCTCCACGTACCCCAGTCGCCCGTCGGCGCTACGCACAGGAGCCCCCGCGACGACGTCGCCTCCGCCGCAACGTCCGCCATCCACCAGCGGCCCCACAAGTCCATGGAGTTCCTCCTCGACAAGGAGAACCTGCATTTCGTCAAGGTGAGTGGTCCCACTGGCATGATCCTTATCTTGTAGGGTTTATCGCGTTCTTTCATATCATCTCTGGTATCTCTGGTATATCATCATGCGGCAAACGATGCGACGTGAACCAGCCGAAGGACCGTTCATGAAATCGCGAGAGTTCCAGATCGATCTCGGACGGACGTGGCCGTCGACGAGGAGTCATGTTGACGAGATGTCCCGATCTCATTGCGAGATTGATCTCCATTCGAGGCTGAAAAGTTGGATGGAATGCACCTATATTAGAGCCCCGACGAGCGGAACTCTTTGTCCTGTGATAAATCGAGTCATGCTTGCGTTGCAAAATCGGTCGCGCGTGATATTGGGAAAGGGGATGTTCCCGCATAGATAGAACAAGTATTCGCATTTTGCTAAGTTCTATCGCACCCTTGACTGATTTTACTCGGATTTTCTTGAGTCTATATAAACGAGGATCGCATTTGAAATGCATTCGAAGTCAGATTGCAATTTCAAAACAGATTTATTTGTATTTATGCTTTTAATAATTTAAATCGCTCAAAGATCACTTCTTTTCCATTCTTTTCCAAGAAAAATTATGTAATATCTAATTCAAATTTTCTTGAAAAAGGATCTTCCAATTTTTAGGAACAATCTTAGTCGGAAGTTTATTACGCCACGCGTAAACGCATTAAGTATAAGAAACTTTGGAAATTTTTTTTATTTCAATTTCCGCAAATTTTATTTCAATTTCAATTTCCGAGCTTTTCGACACGTTTTTTTAAAGTGCAATCTTGTCTAACTATTGTATCTTAATCATTCTCAATTATCATTAGCTTGAAGGAAGATATTTGATAATCATTTGTGATTTCGTAATGTTGCTGCAACATCTATTATCAAGATCTACCAAGAGAAATTTTGATGATAATAGGTATTACGACGTTATGAAATCACAAATAATTCTTCTTTAAGCTAATTAAAACAGTTGAGAATGATTGAAGTAGTAGACAAGTAACAAGTTAGCATTTTATGAAGACGTATCAAAAGGTGTCATTTAGAGTTTGCGAAATTGAACGAAAAAATTTCGAACGCTCCCATATGCAACACACGAAGATTAATTGGGAATATTCCAATGCAGAAGTAGACTATTTGCCGTTAATTAACACGGTTTTGATCGATACGTTAATTAACCCAAGCTACATGCTCTTCGTGCTATCGTCGTGTCAGAAATTAGCATTCGTTTAATTAACGTCGTGTCGCATGCAGATTATATCGTCGTCACTCAATGATCTAACCGACTTATCTGATACAAATTCTCTTTCGTAATGTAAATATGAATATTTGTTGCAGATATGCTTAATACGTTACACGTGGCATAATAAACTTTAGATTGAGGTTGTTTTAAAAAATTGAAAGATCTTTTCTCAAGAAAATTTGAATTAGATATCATAGTTTTCTTTTAATAGAAAAAAAAGTGATCTCTGAGTGATTTAAATTAACGAAAGTATAAATCAAGTATTATATTTCGTGACTGCAATTTGACTTCGAATGCGTTTCGTCAGCGATTCTCGTTTACATCTTGAGGTATATCCAGTCCAAGTGAATGTCTTCGCAGGCAAATCACTGTAACCACGTTCTGGAAACCACCGTTCTAATCTCGCCGTCAA
>Ga0157364_1002990_pt1 | contig 16185 bp, 4 predicted proteins | sample AttsexASBM2_FD_111476 | JGI IMG/M metagenome (GOLD analysis project Ga0157364, IMG submission 111476) | Fungus gardens microbial communities from leaf cutter ant in Ribeirão Preto, State of São Paulo, Brazil - Atta sexdens ASBM2 | ecosystem: Host-associated > Fungi > Mycelium > Unclassified ...
CACACACACACACACACACACACACACACACACACACACACACACACACACACACACACACACACACACACAAAATCTTTCTGTAAAATATATATATATAGATATAAAATATATATAAATATAAATATATATAAATATAAATATATATATAGATATAAAATATAGTACATCTAAATAATTTTGATATAAAACGTCAAAGAAAATACAAATAAAAAATAGACATATTGAAAAATTTTAATGGCTTCGAGATCTGTGCTTTTTAGTAGTGACTTACTACGGATTTACGGAAGTTTAAAAGGGAGTTTAAAGGATTAGATTAACGTTGTCCGAATAGCTTTTTGCTGCAAACGCGCACTAACTCCATAGATTAAGATTTATCGACGACCGTTGCAAGTGACATTCAACAACGAAGTTGAACAAATCCCCGATGGCGGTAAAATTCCAGTTAATTGACGGAGCGGCAATTCAAGCAACAAAATAATTTCAACTTCTTTTGCAAAAATTGATATCTGCATTAATAATTGCGTAAAATTCTTGATTCGTAATCTTTAAGAAAATTTCACGAGGATTCCTTTTAAGATAATTATAAAATCATCATGGATCTGTAGGGCTTATATTCATAAAAACTCTAAAATACCGTATAAGATACCAAGTCAGGCAATGCAATGACGAGATAAATAGTAGATATAACAGATTATAATAAATGCAAATTTAGCATAAGTTAACATATTAGGTGTGGGAAAAAGTTCGTGGCGTTTTTTCCCGTTAGATGGCATTAAAAAAACGCCACGAACTTTTTCCCACACCTAATAGTAGATCTTTTTTGTTTCTACTCAGAAAAAAATCTAACACAGCAATTGTATAGAATTATAGATGATTATAATTATAAATGAAGTGTAATAATTATAATTATAGATGAATTATAAAAGTTTTATATTATACATATATAATCGAATAAACTATTTTATAGTTATAGTAACTACTATAAAATAGTTCATTGAACTATGTGTACATTAATTCTATATATAAAACTTATATATCTGTACAATTATCATTATTATGTTTCTTTTTTGAAGTTTAGCTTTATGTGTTTATACAATTAAATGTAAAAGTATAATAATCCTAATCGATATTTAAATCCAGCAGACTCAAATATTTTCCTCAATTGTATTGTAAAAAATTGCTCATGACAAATGTTTTTCACATAATTTTAAATTAATGTCTTATAATCTTTCCTTGAATTTTAACCTTAAAAATAAAAAAATTTAATTACAAAGACACATTAATTCAATACTGGATTCAATAAGCGAATATCGATTAAGGTTGATATTATGTTTTGCATGTTTAGAATGTAGTAAAAATTTAATATCACAAAATAAATAATGATTTCCATACATATATATGCGATTACGTTTGCAAACCTTCAGTTTCACTTTAAAAAAAATTTCTTTTACTTATATATGTATATCTGTTTTTTATAAATCTGAACTAATATACTTTTAAAACTTAATGTGAAATAGATAAATATTTGATATCTGCAGGCAAAAGAAAGTTCTAGTACAGTCTAGAAATAAAAAACAGACCCTATGTATTTGAAGTCATAGCACCTTCTTTTAAAGAAACAATTTAAAAGAAAGAGAAAGACACGTTATGCTGATCCCGTGTATCTTGAGAGGAGAATTCTGAAAAGAATATTGTCCGAGAGACAGGAGAGATCGCGAGATCTTTCGCATTATGAACATTATCTTTGATAATAGCAAGAATTAATCTCGACCCTTTTTTCATACCCGTCCCCCCGAAATTATTTCTAGACAATACCTTTGTCAGAGCTCGGCCCCATTCATTGGATCAACCCTCACGTCCTCGCCTCACCTAGAACACAGAACGTTGTATCCGTAATTAATACGCAGATCACTTATGTAATTAAAAGAGTGCGACCGACAACATGTGTCACGAAGTAGTCAATTATGGCATAGATACTATCTCGCGTCAAAATATCTTGTATTACATACCGTAAAATTATGCAGAATTTTAAAAACCCGGGAGATTCTATGCTTTTTACATTTAATATTTTCTTTATATAAAGCTGAAAACATGTGATTATTCTCTTAACTCTTTCATGATAAAACTTTTTACATTTGAATGAGATTATGAAAGCGACTTTCCTTGGAAAACACGAAAAATCCTACTAAATTTCTTTATAGAGAGTTTGCTTCTTTAAAATTATTTAAAAATTGTCAGTATGAAAATAATATTTCACATTCTAGAAATTAATAAATAAATAATTTAATTATCATTTAATTTCAATATGTCGCATATTTAATTTAATATCTTTACTACTTTTTAATCGAAAGTATAATTTAATCGTGCAACAATCTCGCGTCAAGCCTTTTATTCCACGATCTTCTTACGTAAAAACGTTTGAATAATACATTCCAAGAACATAGCGGATGCATGTCTCAAGGGACTTCTTGCGTTCACTATTTCTCTTTAAATCCAGGAATAATAGAGCACGCAAAGTGCAAACACAACCACGAACTAGAGTTGTCGTTGCTTTGTGTGCAAACCACAAATATCTACATCTCTACGACGCTGGAAATTTCCACTGAAGAAACTTCACGATATGTTCGCATTCATTTACAAACTTAGAAGATCTCTCGATTGATGAGACAGTCTCTAGAAAGTGTCTCCAAAATGTCAATTCTCTTGGATTTCGCTGATTCGATTGGTGAATCGTTTTTATTATTATGACTATGTCCTACGATAATAGCTTCATCTTCAAGAGACTGAAATTCCTAGCGGGACTAGGTATATACAAACTCATGGATTGCTTGCAGCTGTTGCGGCTCCAAGGTTGCATTTATGTGGGAACTAATCAAAACAGGATTCCCACGAAATAGTTGTTTAAAAATATTCTGAAATAATTGTTATAGTAATATGATTCCCGTTAAAAATAAATATTTCTCGATATAAATAAATAATATTTTAATATATTTTTGCATAGCGATTTTAAATCTGCCACTATTTTTGCTATTATAATCAAAGAAAAAATGTTTATAAACAAAAGAGATAAATATAGATAGTAAAATTATACTATTAACAATTAAAATATAAATAAAAAACTGATTTAGAATATATATACAAAATAAATAAATATTAAATTTTTTCTTCTTCGAAAATTATATATGATATAAGAGTATTTCTATTTGTGCATTTTCTAATTTTGCTTCAGATTATCAAAACTATTTAATATTATTGTATTTGATATAAGTAAAAAAGCTTTTTGCATTTGTCGTAATTTTAAAATCTAGTATTTTAGAAATTTATCACACTAAATAGCGTGTTCACAAAGGCAGACGTGAATACTCTATATAATAAACTATTTTTTTTTAATGGTAGAATGGTTAATCCTAGTTTCTCGAAAGCTTTGTCGGAAGGAGGCAATATTTGTTTGGCGAGTTACTCTGTTCAGCTGGGAGAATCCTAGCGTTCGATCAAACATTTATATTGGACCGCACTGGGTGCGCCGGATCTCTCTGAGTGGGAATCGAAGAACAGCCTTGAAGACTTTGCCGTTTTTGCTGGCATATGAGGCTCGTCAATACTCCAAAGCAAATATACCTAACTTAAACCTAGTTGTCGTTCATTAGAGCGAAGTACAGCTACGTTAATCGAGCTAGCATACGCAGCTGAGAAATGCATAGTTCGTTGAATTATCATGACAAATAACTCACGCCTCAGAATTTCCTGCTTCTCTAATGCGTGCAAAATCACATTTAGGTCGGAATACTGACGAAACATATAATGCACGCTTCTAAGCGATCCTTAACAAATTGTTCGTGTTATTCTGCCGAGCAAACTTTGTGCATTAGCGCTCATTATAAAGACCTAAATGGTATCATGATAATTATAATTTAATTTTATTGCGATGTTCAATATAATAAACAACAAGAAATAAATAGAAAAATTACATAAAAAATTTGGTACGATTCTATTACTAATACTTACATGATTATTAGAGCAAAATAATGTATGTATAATAAGCATATGCAGCATTTAATATCTACATTAATCAAACAAAAGATTTATCATTATCAACTAATTTATTAGTTTACGTGTATAGAATTCACATGTATAAAAATGAATGATTTTTTTATAGTTAGTGAGTTCCATAATTAATAATTTTATAAGTGAAGTATTCTATTTTATATTATATATATATATATATATATAAAACACGAATTCATCTGTATGTATTTATAATATCATGACGGACATGATTTTTGTCTCTGAAAATAACTTTTCTTATCTGTCTACTCTATTCAAAGCAGGATTTGTTTTCGAGAGTCTTTAAAGCAAATTGTCTTATTTTGTATACATTCCACTATATAATTACAAAACCACTATAATCCCAGGTAGACACGCAGTGACATCTTTTTGCCTTCAGAACAAGGATTAAATTCTCTTTGGGTGGATATTAAATGAGCGATTACCGCATAAAGGTGACGTAGGTGGCGGATTTTGTGTATATGTATGCTTGCGTAAGGATTATTATTCAATTTCGTAACGGCATAGTCTCAGCAAGAGACCAGAGACTATTTATATAATATCGATATTAAATTCTATTTTTGTAAGTCCGTTTTGGAATCAAATTCCATGAATCTACATACTCGATATTTTGCTCGCGAAACGGAAAAAAAAGAATTTACCGCGAAAGGGCAGATGGTATATACGATACGCGATAAAATTTTCTCGTTCACTTGTCGGTTTCAATTTCGTGTAATTAACGAGACGGGATTAGCGACGGAATGGCAGAGGATGGAAGAGGGAGAAAACCGATGAAAAGAATGAACGGCTGGAGAGACAAGCGTCCAGATTAGATTTTGAAGATTTAATTAAACGAGCGATGACTCCAAAAATTTAACAACTTTCGCATTTCTCTTTTTTTCCTACCATATATTTGAATTTAATATATCTTTTCGTATTTTGTTATGTTGCAGTGTCTATGGTATATATAAAGCATCAAAAGTGATTATTCACTTTTATTTTTTAATCAAATGAAGATAGTTTAAAATTTTACGTTGTTTTAATTACATCCTTTGAATTTAGAAAATAAGAATGGATTATTTAACACTAATAAAAAAATAATTGCTATTAAATGTAACTTAACTATAATTTATAATCAGTTTATATGTATTTCTTTGAAATGTATATTTTACTAATAATAATTACTAACAATAATAATTTAATAATAATTTTTGGAATATTTAAATATACATTTATTATATATTTATTATATACATTTATTATATATTTTAGAATTATAATATAACTTATTATTACTAATTGTAATAGTCCGTCCATCCAATGGCATTATATGATTTAAATTGAATCTGAGAGCTCTTTTAGATTTCGAAACAATGAAAATTTTTCCGAAAAGTGGTTGTTAGTTTAATGAGTGAGCCTCAACGATGCATATTTGTATCTAGTGATATGGGAACTACAGTTTAACGCCAAATCCAGCGCTGATGATCAAAGATATCTTAATCACCAAGTGGTCATTCTCGACTCCTTAATGCGAAATGTATAGATGAGACTGAACCCGGATCTACAGATCGCGAGCCAATCGTACCGAGCTACAGCAAGCCACTCGAATAGCCTGAACATTATAATATATAATAATAACTATAAAATTGGTGCTTCTAACTATTTTACCAATGCAATTATAGTTACAAATACAAAACACTTTTTTGGTATGACTGCTTAAACACAAGATGTATTATATCAAGATACATTCTCAGGCATTTCCTTTGCATTTTGAATTCCGATTTAAACATCGATTCAAGCATATACCTATTGCATTTTGAACTCGCAGATCAAGAGAGAGAATTCAGTTAATATCCGGTACGACCGTATCTCCTTCAGTCAAGAACAATCGAGACGAAGATATCAAAGACTGAAGAAATCAAAAGCACCATTGCGTCATTGATCTGATCATCAAATGAATGTAGACAGAATTTCTTGTGCCAACATCACTAAATCTTACATTATTAAAAAAAAATTATGTTAAAATAGATCTATTACGGTGATTTTCTTTCTCTTTCTATTCTTCTCTAAAACACGCGAGTACATTTTATTATGAGAAGGCAATACAATTTCTGTTGATTCATGAGCAATATTTTAATTTTCATATGTCTTATACGGCTGGACTTTGTGTTTTCATATTTTGAATATATATGTTCTTTACATTTGATGACGAATATCGGGGCCATGTTTGCCGACTATTTCTTCCAACATTCTCGTCGATATTCACGTCTTCGATATTGGTAGGCACACGTATTCACACAGGTGAACAAATATCGGCGAAAATAGAAACGCGAATCGACGAAACGAGAAATTTACATTTTCTTTAAATTGAACAGGGAAATATCTGAAGTTTTCAAAAGCTCTTGTATTTCAACTTCTATAAAATCAAATGTAATCATTTATACATTGTTAACTGAAATTTTGTTGTTAAAATAAACAAATGATAAAAACACATAAAATATTTTTTTTGATTCTTTAGATCCAGAAAACATCTTTTGAAAATAATAATTATTATCTTTTTCACTGTGCAATACAATATACAATAAATATTATAAAAAAAAACTACTGCCTGTGTGTATTTCAAATAATATTTAAAAATAGTAAAGTTCTAATCCAGAATGAAATTCGCTAACAATTTGTCCATTTACAAATGCATCGATCGAATGAATAACCACGATTGCTCTGTTGGGTAGATTTCGGAGCAACAAGTCTCGCGTGATTCGTTACATAGACAGATTTCAAACGATCAGACATGTAAATCTTGATAAATAATTAACTTTATCGAAACGATTTATTGAAAGAAATTCATATGTCTATAATTAATTGTGTTTATAAGAGACAATTCATTGATAACGAGATATCGCGAAAAAGAGAGATAATATCTATATAATAAGAGAGATTATACTATAATTTATATTTATATTTACATTTTTACGAATCAAATTGGAGGTTAGATAAATGCTCAGAACAATAGACTGAATTATACTTCTCTTTCGAGTGTTGCTATTTAATGCTATATTTTACGCTTTGATTTTGAAATATCATGATAAAGTGTGATGACAATTACTGCGCATAAGCTATACAGAATAATAGCACACGAACATTTTACGCAGGTTAGATAATTCACCATGGGACAACGGAAGATCCAATACAAAAGGCACAGTGGATACCCAATGGTGCGTTTAGAGATTCAGTCATTGTGGCCTCCTGGGCCCATTAACGTTTATGCTGCTACAAATCCTAAGTCTCATTATGAAGATCAATATGGGTTCTGACTTATTGTTGTTTACACGTATACAAACGCATGTACATACATTAAATTACGCACAAAATCTCAATTTCATCCATAAAAGGAACTTAATCGTTCTGTCTGTAAAATGTCTGTAAAATTGTCTCAGTCACATTGTTTATAATATGCAATTCACAGATAAACTCGCGATTAATCATAAATAACTGAATGACATTATCAACAAAACAAATCCCAAATTTTGAAACGCGCAAATTTATTCGTCGGTTTATGCTAGATCTTTATGAAATATTAACTTTATATTATAAATTTTGAACACTTTTTCTAAATCTTTCCTTTTACGACCACAATTTTTATGGCCGTTCGTGTCTGAAACATATATTTGATAAAAGTGAAAAGAAATTGTGAGAAAATGCAGCCGGTTAATTTTTTGCTTAATTTAATGTTACTTATAAATTATATATAACTCGTTAAAATTTAATTTAAAATAATTCGAAAATCTTTTTAAAAAATGAAAATGATATTGAAAAAATTAGTAGTAGCGTATGAAGTTTAATAATATTTAACATGTTATTAATTTAAAAAAAATATATATATACATATATTAATTGTTTCCGATTGTTTTATATCAATTATTCTTTAAAAAAATAAAATACATATATATAAGCAATAAAAAAATTAAGTGATATTTCGCGAAAAAAATAATTTTTATAACCTTACATTAATCAAATATAAAAAATTTCAAAATAAAAAGAGATTGGAACCACATTTTCAGCTTTAATATTGCAGATATTAAATTTTATAAATAATAATATTCATTTTTCTTATTCGGCTTTTCTTTTCCTCCATCTCCCTTTTCTAAATATATGATTATATAACATCATGTTTATAAATCATGATTTATATAACAACATATTCAATCTAATTATGAAAGACTATAAAAATTTGATAATTTTTTACATTTCGTTTTGCTGTAACTTAAAAAGTTATAAATATTTTATAAAAATTTAGCTTACTTAAGGCATGTTTTTGTGAGATGTTATATTACTTTAACATATGTAATACATGTGACAAGTATTGAAAAAAATTTCTGTAAAAGCTTTTTGTAGCCTGCACGATCTGAGTCTCACGTCACTCCTCGAAGTACCGCGATTTCCAAATTGGGGGGGAGAGAGGGGGGGGGCAATTGAATAGGTCAGAGTAATTTTTTAAAAGCGTTTGGTAAAAATAAACTCGATATCTTCAAAATTCAATATTTCATTTGCGATGATGCAATGATTATTATAAATTCGGTTATTAATATATAATCGATGCTTCATTTTTATTTATTAATAAAGAAAAAATATCACTACAATCAGTGTAATCTATTTTTAGAATTGTAAAATTCAAGAAGAGAAAATAGACTCATATTAGCTTTGATTATTACAAAGAAAAATAACTTGTTCCAAAGTACGTTTCTTACCGTTTTTGTTTCATATTTTAGCATCTTTGAATTAAAGAACAATTCACATAATATGAGAGAAAAATTGAAAAATACAATATAATATCAAGGATGAGCATTACAACACAAAGAGGGGATTAACGTCAAGTATAAATCTTTAAAGTGCCTTTATATCGAATATAAAAAATAGGGATCACTCTCCTTCTCTTGGGTGTTGTTAATATCTGATGTCGCATCAAGATTGTCTGAAACGAACGATACTCCATGTGTCGAGCAAGAAGCAACGTGGACCTTGATGACAGAATCACCCGAATGGGCGGAGGGGATCAATGAGGATGGCGACGCCCGTCCGGGGCGCCTGGCTACGCGTCGCGACGCTCCTTGAGTTCTCGCTGCGCAAACATTTGTTGTAGAGAAAAGGTACACTGAAAGTCGAGAGATCGAGTCGACAGAGATCGGCTCGATAACTACGCGCTCATAACGAGAGAAAACGTATTTCTATAAGATGGATAAGTGCGATCAAATTGCAGTCAAAGTAAAATTCGCCAGCGAATTGAGCAAGATGTAACGAGGCGTAATCAATTACGATAATCCCTAGAATGTATCGCTTATCGAAATTTCTGCAGAAACACAAGCAACGTGCACGAGATGTTCGCGATATACTTCGTTTATATTTACATCGTCGAGCTGCGCTGCGTTCTAATCTGCATTCGCATTGGATCGCGATGCAAATTGCGAGCATGCAAATGGCAACAAGATAGCCGCGTGCGGCGATACACCCGTCCGATGCAGAAGTAAATCGGTAGTATAGGAGCAATCTCGCATAGAAACGCGACGGGGTGGGACACTACATACGTAGATTACGCCCCAGTCGTGTCTATATTGAACTTTATTCATTGGCTGCCGATTGTTTCTGCCAATGTGAGAGCCCTTGTGCGAACTCCTAATCCCATGGATTTCCCCGAGCGAATATCGTTACGCATCGATACAACGCATATTATGTACAGCTTAAACGCAAAAGCCATCCGTAGGCGGAATGTAATCGCGGTGCATAAAAGCAGGACGTACTAAGAAATAGCATAATTCAAAAATAAACGATCTGTAATTCATGAAAGAAAATGCAATCAATAATTTTATGTGTGTTGTGTATTCCGATGTATGTAGGTATTGTAGTTTCTTCAACATTTCCTATACAGTATATAAAATTATAGATAGAATTCTGTTTTATCTAAAATCTATTTCATATGTAAGTTTTTTAAAAGTAAAAGTAAAAATTTTAAAAAATGAAAATAAATTGTACAAGAATTGGAAAAATAAGATTTTGTGTGTAAAATCTTTCTTATTGTGTAAAATCTATGTTGAATATTGAGATAATATATGTATATAACTTGAATTCAGTTAGCAAATACAAAACAACCAATTTTTATAAGATCACGCGTACCAACTTCAACAGTGTTATTCCAAAAAAAATATAATTTTAAAATCCATCTTGCATAGCGTAAGTTTTCCAAAGTCGGAGATAAAAATTTAAGAAAATGATAATAAATTGTATGAAAATTGAAAAAATAAGATTTTGCTTTTCACTATGTAAAATCTATATTTAATGTTAATATAATTATGAAATATATAACGTGAGACAACTTAAAATCAGCAAATACTAAATTATTAATTTATAAAAAATCATTCTGTTAATATTAACAGCATTATCTTAAAAAAAAGTAACTTTTAAATCTTTTATATTGCGTAAGGTTTCTAAAGAAGATAAAAATAAAAACTTAAGAAGATAAAAATTATGCAAGAATTGGATAAATAAAGTTTTACAATATAAAATCCTTGATTTACAATTAAATCTAAATATGTATTATATAATGATATATAAAATACATATATATATTTTCTTTCTCTTATACCTATAATCTTTGTAGTCTATATGTACAGAAAAAAATAATAAGAATAAGTGAAAAATGATTAGAAGAATAACTTTTGCATTTTTTTTTACAAAAAAGTAATATTGTGATCACATTGTACAATATTCTATATATAATTACATATATATAATTTTATATATTATTATATATGATCATATATACAATTTTCTCACTTATACAAATTTTTATTTTTATTTTTTATAAAAAACAATTCGAAAATCATCCTTTTAATTATATTTTTAATTATATTTCGATTATTTCTCTTGTATATATAAATCGAGATTATACAAAAGAAAACAAACATATATGTACATATATGGTACACTTATAATTATATATTTATACTCGATTATAAATGAATTTTTTTTATCAGGTTTACATTAAATATTAAGACAATTATGTAATATTTTGTCATACGTGATAATTTTTGAACTTGTTAAACATATGGACTTGAAATTTTTTTATTGTTTCTATTCAATAACAAGAGTTTAAATCAATTAAATTAACACGATCATAAAAGCTCTCAACGTATCAAAAGAATCTAGTGTTATAAATTACATTTTTGCATTAAGCTGAGTTGCTCGTAGAAAGTTTCTGATATGCTGTTCTTGCTAAAAAGTCAACTTTGCACAAACGTTATTATAAACGAATGTCGCCGGTGATGCCGCGACGTAGCGCGTTTATGTAATTAGTTTTATGGTACGGTGAGCTCGAGTACGGATGCATCGTTAAAATCGCGAAAGGGCTATTTATCGTCGTTGAAATAGCGGAGACATTCTCGACTCAATGACACAAAAGCCGCTGTAATGGATCCAGATGACCCGAATAATTAAATGCCTAGATAATCCCGATCTCAGATCCGATGAAGAATTACAGATATATAGGATAATAAGAGAGATTTCCAAATGACGAGTTTCGAGCCGAAAGTTGAAGGAAGTAATGTGACATTAAAAAATGGATTAGAGCAAAAATTCTAGGAAGGATCTTGTCTTTTGCATGAGTGCAGTGAACTTTGACAAGAATTTTAATATCTGCCAAGGAGGCATCTCTGTCGAGAAGTCGATGTGTACTTAGTCTTTTTAAGAAAGAAAACTTTGTTGGCGGCAAAGATAATTATATAATGACTCTCTTCGTTATTTATCCTACGTTCTTCAATTTACAAGCTTGTTCCTCCTGCTTTAATTAATATGTACTTTTCTCTTAGTATACTTCTCTTAGTATACTTCTCGTTACGGCGTTTTTATTCCCGTGAAGAAGTGTAAAAACAAAGTTTTATTTAATACATTTTTATCAATGTATCTTAATTTTCCCCACTTTTCATACTCGAGAAAAGTTCATATTCTATTATACAAAACATCATTCCCCGCAATTTACTCCACAATAATTATTTTTTAATGCAATTACAAAGTATTAAACTAAAGTATTCTTCAGTTTTTCAAAGAAATTAATTTATGTAGAAAAATATCTCGTAATCCCTTAAATGTCAAAGTAGCAAATTCAATTATTATTTTTCGATTATAACAGATTTTCATTTCGTTATTAAATGTATGTAAGATAATCCAGTTTTTTTTTCAAAAATTCTTCTTTGAAGTAAACTTTTATTTGATAAAATATTTATATTGAAAAATAATGATATTTTAATAACAATCAGTCGATACCTATAATCACAATGAAAATTAAATATAAAAAGATATGTGTTTTAATTTTATCAAAATTTCATTTAAGTATATAATAATATAATATTCTATTATATTCGAAAAAAAAGAAAGAAAGAGAACAATTCAAAAAGAACAATTTTGCTGAAATATTTAAAAATTTAGCTAGATACAGATCCGAAAATAATTCTATTGAAACATCAAAATATAATTATGTAGGACATTTAAACTCTGGTTACTAAAATGTCTAAGCTTTTTACTTATCGTGCTTGAGAGACTTTTACATAATTATTTTAATGGTTCAACAAAATTATTTTCTATACAATTATGTACATCATACAAATTTGTATCTATATAGCTAAATTTTTACAACTATGTATCATTCAACTATGTATCATACAAATCTATATATAGCTAAATTTTTACAACTATGTATCATTCAATTATGTATCATACAAATCTGTATCTATATAGCTAAATTTTTAGATTGTTTTTTCTGTGTATGATTCATCGCAATTTTTTCACAACATTTTAACACTATATATGTATTTGTTAAATTTTTAATATCCAAATATCTGAACTGAAGTGTATATATTAGGGAAAAAGTTCATGGCGTTTTTTAAATGCCATCTAACGGGAAAAACGTCACGAACTTTTTCCCACACCTAATATATATATATATAAAATTTTAATATTTTTTTATAGATTTTAATATGTTTATCAACATTAATATTTTTCTAAAATATGAGCATCAAATTTTTAAATTGATAGACAATTTAATTTGTGATATGATAGAACGTCAGTTTTCAACCGAAAAATCAGTTCAGCACATAATTTAACAGAATACGATACGTACAGGGTGCGTCACCAAAATTTGGACAAATCGAACAATTTCTTTAAACAAAATGTTTTTAATGAAAAATTAAATATTACAAAAAATCCTTTTACATGGCACTTGGATCTAGAATACAATTATTCGATATATCCCCCATTAGCTTGAATGACGGCCTCTATTCTTGATCTGAAGCGTTCGTATGCACGCTGTAATACAGTGCTGACTCCATGCTGACTCAATAGCGGCCCTTAATGACGTCACATTGGGATGCACATTGAGACTTGTTTGTGACCCTTTCAACTACGCTCCATACGTAGTAGTCCAAGGGATTTAAATCTGGGCTGTTGGGAGGCCAGAATTCCTTGGACCAAAACATATCGACGTTGTCTGAGAGTCAATTTTGAATGACTCGTATGAGTCGATGCACCGTCCTGCTGAAAAACAGGATGCCTTCTGGATGCCACAGTTTTCATCCATGGCTTCACTATATCCATCAGAACGCGCAATGATTGTTCTGCGTCATCCGAAATCAGTGTCTGAATCCTTACAACGACTGCAGGAATCCTCGCGGTACGTTCTTTCGAATGACTCTTCCTCACTGGCATATTGGAACTTTCGTTGGACTTTCTAAAGCTATATATTTTACTACAACGTCATAAACAATTGATCTTATGGTGATGTATCCATAGAACCGAATTATTTCCGTTGCTTTCCAAGCGCTCAGCACGAAGGCCTTCGATCGCGGCTCTTCGATTATATCCACACTTGGTTTCAACATCGCGGCCATTTTGAGAATATGATTTTACTAGAAGCATTAGGTTTTTTCGGACGCCAACAACAACCTCTGATGGAGGCATAATATAGCGGAAAATTGAAATTGAAATTTGTCCGGATTTTGGTGACGCACCCTGTATATTCACATCAAATTATTTAAGCATTAAAAAGCCAGCTTTGACCGTTATGAGTTTTATTTTCTATTAATATATATTGAATGCTTTAACTAAAAGAAAGTCAAAAGAAAATTGCCCAATCTTAAGCTCTTATATCAGAATCAAGTAGCCTTATTCCATATTTTATGAACAATTCAAGGAAGTTTAAGCTTTTCCCCAAAACCAGGAAGGTAGATCTGCTTATGCTAGTCATTCGGGTTAAACTTCGGACGAAACGCATTTTTCTTCTTTACGACTTTACTGCAAATCGCCTGGCGCAAGCACATTTTACAACAAAGTTTACGAACGTCATCGTAGCTCAACTGCAATGTGGAGAAACGTCGCGAAGAACAGGCGATAAAGTCGCGAGAGTGATTGACGCACGTAAAGGCATGCGTGACTCTCAGGATGCATAAACGTAGAAATGCGCATTATTTTCAAGAAAGTAGAGACATTTAAATTGTATCAATCGTAGTCGCGTCGCAAAACACCGGCGACACGCGACAAAATGCAAAAATGCACGCGCGAAGAGAATACATACAGGAACATATAGCTACATTTTCCCGCAATATACAAATTTATAAGTGCAAAAATTCTATATAAAATGCTATAAAACATAACTTGAAGGATGAATACAACTATATGCTATAAGTATAAAAATAACAAAAAATAATGAGAAGAATAATGAATTACAATTTATACAAAACAATTATGATGAATTACAAAACATTTATACATCTCTGCTCTATTTTAATTCTCTGTTTTCAAATTTACAGACTATTTTCATATTTCAATAATTCTTACTGCAAAATTGCAACGTACTAGAAGTTTCGAAGAGAGACATCAGACAGCATCAATATTTGTAATATTCACAATACAAGATAAATATAAAAATGTCAATATCTTATTAAATTTCAGCATCCCTCCAGTCACGCGGCGCACAACATCGAATACACGTGCACAGTTCAAAAGCAAGAAAAATCTATAAACGGACACTTTTACTGGAAACGCCCGTACATAGATTCCTTTGGGTTCGAACAAACATGTCGAAATCAATCAAACGCAGATTGACACGTAAATAAACAAATCGATGTATTCGCGATTCGCTTCGATTATCTTGAGAACGGTAAATCATAGATCTACGATTCCATTACTATTTTTAGTAGCTTTTGACTTCACTTTCGTCGATCAAGACCGTGACACGAAATGCTAGCGTATCTTTTGCAGAGTTATCCTGCAAAATTTAGTGCGCAAGGATAAAATATGAAAGCAATCCGGCATGAAATATATCGAAACATTTCTCGTTAGTGACGCGAAGAGAGATACATGTCTTTTTCATATGTGAAAATAAATAGTTGCTTTCTAACGACACACGAAAGAATAATTTTCTTAAAGTACTTAAAAATTCAGCTAAATATAAATTTGATAATTTTGTTGGATTATTGAATAAATATATAGAAGACTAAAATTATCAGCTATATTCTTTTGAGTGTACTCTTTTTTGAGATCGTAAAACTAAATATTTATAAAATTATATCAATAAGAATTGTCAATAAAAATTGTAGAAATTTTACTTTATCAAGTACTTACTTTAATGCATAAATAATTATAATCCTTCCATCCTAAAATTATCATTTGTTCTTAAAAAGTATACAATGTATTCTTTTCTTGTGTTTTTTTTTATTCAGATATGATAACTCTTTTGTAAAACATTCAAATGGGCAAAAATATCAAAATCTTTACAACTCATCAAGTTTCAATATTCTACATAATTATTTTGATAGTCAAACAAAAATTATTTCCAGATCTGAACCTAAATTTTTAAATATTTCAGCAAAAATATTCTGCATGAAGCCAAAATACATTTTGTCATACTGATAACTGTTATATTTAAAAAAAAAACTATCTTTCTAACAGCACACAAAAAACCTGCGAGAAGTTAAAACCTTTCAAACCTTTTAAATCTTTTAAAATCTTCCTATTTTACCGAGCTTTCTCAACATTATAACTGTACGTACTTTAGTTACTTTAATATTTCAAATAAAATCACATTAATTTATAGAG
>Ga0157364_1002991_pt1 | contig 16183 bp, 6 predicted proteins | sample AttsexASBM2_FD_111476 | JGI IMG/M metagenome (GOLD analysis project Ga0157364, IMG submission 111476) | Fungus gardens microbial communities from leaf cutter ant in Ribeirão Preto, State of São Paulo, Brazil - Atta sexdens ASBM2 | ecosystem: Host-associated > Fungi > Mycelium > Unclassified ...
ACGTGTATATATAAAAATTTGTAGAAGAATTGCATTTGAATTTAAACATTACTAAGCAAATTCAACGATTTTAATAAATTAGTTGAACAAACCATCTTAAATTATTTCACAAATTACTGCTTTTGGAAGCTTTTAATAATTTTTATATAATTAAAGAAGACGAAAAGAAAATTATTTACACTTATTTAACGGAATTTATCTAGATGCTTTCTTGAGAGCAGTGTGTGTGTATATTACGTTGTCTACCTCTGTTAACGATCGCTATCTTCAGCGATGTGAATATAAGATCAAAATCGAAGAGTTAATTATTGTTTTCGTGATACGTATAGCGGTTTGCCGTTCAGAATCTTTAAAGAGTTCTCCAACAGAGGTGCAAAAGATATCGCCAGCTAACGGTCCGAGGACTTCTCGGTTTTGTGCAAAAGCAAAAACAGCGAAACCCGTTACTAGTGGGCTACGTTCCAACAAAACGCTGTATGCCGTATACATCCAATCTCGATGTATACGGTATAATCGACGGTGTCGATTGCATAATTATGCGGCAAATAAATGTCCATTCCTCATTTTGGCCTCCCGAGAATAATCGGTCTGTTCGATCGCACCTGCCTGGCAGCCGAACATAAATAACGTTTGTACGAGGATCGAATTGCTGGAACCAGCTTTATAAATGATTAGAGGAAGTGGACAGACATATTTGCCTTTCGTAATTGAATAAGGCGTGTTTTGATTGTAATTCATGCGTGAAATAAGCAATTAATTAGTTTTAGTATGCATAATAAATAAAGGCAATCAAATATTCTGCGAACAAGAAGCGACAAAAAAAATAGAAAAAAAAGGGAGAGAAAGAGAGAGAGAGAGAGAGAGAGATTTTCAGAAACTTTTTAAATACAATAATTTCGACGCGTAAGTTTTTGTTAAACTCAATACTATCTCATACATCAATTATATTTCATTAATTAAAATTTCGCGCAAACATAAAATGTTATTACAAGTGAAATAATATACCTATATTTTTGTTACGAAAAATAAAAAATCAATGAGTTCAATACGTGAACGGAAATAATTATTGCACATCGACCGAGTTTTTTTTTCGATATAATTTCATTTAAAAATGGATGTGCGTTTTATGTGTAAATTAATGGCGTAATTAACGAGATAGGTATTTTAATATATGTGATATGTTTGAATATGTGCGTAAATTTGAATATTAGCGTAAAAAGAATAATCAGAAGATTCTAGAAAGGCAGTGAGTATATAATTACAAAAATCTTAAAAGATTTATTAACATTTATTATCTTTTCTCTAAAAATTTTTAAATAATGAGTGTATAAATCTAAATTAGTGATCGTGAAATAAAATTCTTCTAATCCGTTAACTTTGCATTTAATCTGAGAAATCAGTGACATTCCACGCAGTTGATAGACTTCTAACGCTGTTCCCGTAGAGGCTAACATCTTCGATTGCGAAGTACCGTTTATTCTAAAGTTGCATAATGGATCTTGCATTTCTGGTTCTTGGTCGCGTCGCCGCGATGGATTTGCCAAGAGATTCGTAGGCGCATCCTTGACCAATGACTAACGTCTTCTCGGCCAGCGTCTCGGGCCACGGAGAGTACCGTAAGAGTACTAATACGTGGGTAATACAGAGGGGATAAGACCTCTCGGTCAATGCTCCTGCTTAATGTATATAAAGGTTGGAGCCTTGACGGGTGTTCGAGGCAGATCGTCATCAGACATGTTCGGAAAGATTATCCTAGCACTTTCGGCTCTGGCCTGGGCCAGTGCCCAGATTCCTAATCTCGGCTTCTGTCCGGAATATATACCCATGGCGAATTTTAACAGACAAAGGGTGAGTAACTTAAATGTTTCGTTAAACACAATTTATGAATGTATTATCGTACACATTCGGTTTATTTTATTTTTTTTTATTTTGTTATTTTGTTTTGTTTGTGGAACATTTAATTTTATGTGAATTTATAGAATATACTCTAATTACAGCGATGTTTTATTATTAAACGAATATCAGAGAAAATGAAATTTTCTCTACATTGCAGAATATTTGTGTAATGGATATTTAATTTTCTTATAGTTCATGGGTATTTGGTATGAAGCAGAAAGATATTTCCAGCTTAGTGAAGTAGTATCTCGATGCGTTATGTCGAATTATACGAAAGGTGTCGATGGCAAATATCGCGTGAGCAATGAAGTAACGAATCGTTTGTAAGTATATATATATTTCATCTAATTCGTTTGATAAATTTATAAGGTGTATGGGAATTTCATTAAAAAATAACGGGATTTTAATATAATATCTCTGACATTTAGCACTGGCGTAAAGAGGATACTGGAAGGTGAAATTAAGCCCGCGGCTTCCAAAGCCGAGGAGGGTAAACTTCAGGTCAAGTATACCACAGTTCCACTGACTCCCGAGACTAAATACTCTGTACTCGAAACGGATTACGATTCATACGCTGTTTTATGGAGCTGTCAAGGTATTGGCCCGGTCCACGCACAAAATGCATGGGTCATGACGAGAGAACGAGTACCGTCCGGAAAAGTGCTTCAAAAGGTAAAAGCTTAATAAAATAAAAATTTTAAGAAGAATCCTATATTCGGGCGAAGTGGATCTTGGTTCAATACAAATTTCTCGCGTGAATTTATGTATTGGATTGTCCGGAAAGTTCGTGCCGATTTTGAAGAAAAATTGAAACGCAGAAGATTTAAATTTTAGTATACATTTATTAAATTATATAGGTTAGTCGGCACGAATTTTCCGGACAACCCAATACATTCTGATTTCGCATATTGCGTTTCGCATATTGTTTTTCCGCAAAATGCATTCATAAGAATAGTAATATTACTTATTAAATTGTATAAGCAATTACTAACAAAAAATTAAGTACTAATAATTTTTTTTATGCTAATAGACATTTTTTAGAGAAGAATATTAATTGTCATATGCTGATGAAATCTAAAAACTGCGAATAATTTATTGCGAAAAATATTATCTTTGTTTGTATTTTAAAATACAAAATTAATTAAAAAATTGTTACAAATATTACATTCTTTGCAATAAATAATTAAAAAATTATATTTTAATAGAATTCAAATTAAAATGTCTAATTATTAAATTTAAATGAATTACAAAGTAAATTAGTTTATATTAAGACATAATAATATATTTTGAGTTTTAATATATTCAGGATTTACGGCCGAGAATATAAAAAAATAAAAATTATTAATATAAAATAAAATAATAAGTTTTACGTTTGAAAATTATTAATACAGTTATTATAATACATATTCTAGAATCTTCTTATCATCACTATAAAAGTTTAAAATCTCTTTTTTTCGATTGCAGGCTTATGGCGTTCTTGATAAATACAAAATATCGAAAACGTTCTTCGTGAAAACCGATCAAGCGGAATGCGCCTATTTGGATTCGACAACGGAGGAGTCTGAGGAGCCTGAGCAGACAAAGCCAGAGAAGTCGGAGAAGCGAAAACAGGGACCACAACCAATTGAGCCGAATGAGAGTTCCAGATCATCCATCGCTCTGAATGATGCCGATACTGAGATAAAGGAGAAGGAGGAATCAACAGCCGGGATTATGGGCGAGAAAGCGCTCTCCGATATTTCGAAGATAATAGCGGAGGAACCCGTAAAGCTCGAGCAGCCCATCGAAACTGTTCCCGAACGGATCTTGAAGTTAGCAGAGACGATAAAGGAGGAGAGTGACGACACGAGGGATAAAATGATCATTGTTGAGGTCAGGGAGGAGAACGTTGCGGAAAATACGAAGGAGGAAAAAAGCGAACATTCGAAAAAGCCAGAAGCAATTGCCTAGAAGTATTATTTAGCAAAAAAGTCTGTTAGTTGGCGCTAGCAGGGATGTATTCCTGGGGATTTTCGATGTCTTAGGCTCGTAGCGGTTTCCTCATTGAGAACCAGTCTCGCTTAAGTACCGTAAAATCATTAATCACTTGTTCCATCGACATGCTGTCGTTCTACGTTGTCGTTTGAGGACATAGGGTTGGCACGGCGCTTTGTTTTATAGGCTTACGTACAAATGTAAAAAAAAAAAAAAAAAAAAAAAATAAATAAAATTGTTATAAAAAATGTCTTAATAAAACGTACCCGTTTGTTTATTATTTCCATTTCATTATACAGATATGATGATATGCATGTCAAATTAATTACTGATTACTGTAACGTAATTTAATTATAAATTAATACACAGAATTATATCTGATTAATGGAAAATAATATTTGATCAATAAGACGTACAACTTTATTTAAAAAAAACTTCATTTTTCTTTAAAATTTTTCTACGTACAATAATTTACTACGATAAATTATGTGCTGTGAGTAATATAATCATATAATAAGAGAGAAAATGCACTTCTTAAACTCTTGGAAAGTCTTTTTAGCTTTCGCATCACGAAACGTGGTACCAGTAAAAGCTAAATGTGTCATAGTATTTTTTACATTTTTACAAACGTAAATACATAAGAAGGTCACATAACGGATACATTTTTCATATCATCATTTATATTCAATCTTTGATAATAATCATATCAATTTAAAACTATCACTTACAAATACTGATGAGATCTTAAATATTAGAAGAACGATTAAGTAAATGTTTCAACTCTGAATACAGATGAAGAAATAAAAAAACTTAAATATTTTTCTTGCATTTAGATATATAAAGAATATTCAAAAGAAAATTTGAATATTCTTTATATATCTAAATGCAAGAAAAATATTTATATAATGCAAAATATATTGCAAAAATATTTTTTTCCAAATTTACTTTTCTTCTCAAATGTATATTTCTTGATTAATAACTTTATAGAATTAAGATTAGTGCATAAATACCCTATAGATACTTTTTTATTCCTGTAGTGCATAATACTTAAACCGAAAATATATTCACTATATATATATATAACGTAATCGATTTATCACAAACATATTTACTATTAAAATATTCTCCTTTCAAGTCATTCTATATATCTATTAACGTATTCATTTCGTATCTGATTTATTAGTCATTACTGCAAATCTATTCACAAACGAGCAATTTTCAAAAGTGGTCCATCGCATCTGATCATGAAATGGTCCACGTGCCTTTGAATCTGTTGATCATCTATTGGTCAATGGCAAATTCAAGCCGGGTTTCTTGAACCCCGAACGTACCGTTACTGACCCACTAACTGTCAGTATTCTGCCAAACATATCCAGTCAACCTTCGCGGGTTCGTCTCCGACGAAGCGAATCGCGGAGCAGGAAGTTCAGTCACCTACGAACGATCCATCGCATGAGAAGTAATTCTCAGCGCTAATCCTTGTCAAAATCGTCTCGAAAAAAAACTGATATTCGACGTGTTTTCTGAATATCCGACGGTCAAGGCTATCAGGTGAGTACTGTATTTAGAGTGCCATGAAATTGCCGATATCGCATTCAAGTTGTTTCTCTTTGTCCTTTCTACTTTGATCGAATTTCCTAACAATAAATTGCTTGCTGAACTACTTGTGCAAATATAAACTTCTTGTCAGGTAAGTTAAAGAGATCAGAGAATTAGAAATCAGGCCGCTTGAACTTAAATAATTCACGTGTAATATTTTCGCATAACAGTTTGACTCGTATTTAATATTTTCATACCAAGGAATATTCATATCAATGAATTTCAAATTGCTAGTACAATAAAAAAAGAATGATGATTCGAAATAATTATTTCATTCTTAATCCTTGTAGTATATAAAAGCGAAATCAACACTGATTATGCAATATAAGTGATAAAAGTCCAACAAGTAAAGTACGTTCATAAACATTATAAAGTATGTCACGCAGAACAGTATTGCATTATGATATCATCAATTTAGAAACTAATGTCCGCGATAATGCAATATAAAAGAGCACACGCTCGTTTCTCTTCATTTTCTTGAGTATTTCGAAGTTAGTAACTGTGTACTTTGAAAACACGAAAGGAGCACAAAGAAATATCTTCAAAGCATCAAAGTTGATAGTTTGACAATATTTTACAAACTTGGTTTGTAAAATAAGTTCTTTAAGTAGTGCACGATAACCTTGTGTTGTCGTAACGGTAATTATTATAACGGAAGAATTTTCTATGATCACTGGCATTCCAGTATGTATAGGAAGTTTCATTAATATTTCAACATAAACAATTTTGTCTAAAATAAGATTAACATTATCTTTGTTTGATCTTTTATTCTAAATTAATGTTTCTGCATGTGCAAATGCATATATATGCACGTAATAAGTAAAAGATTTTATTTATTTGATTTCTTCATATAATTTGAATTTTATTTCAATAAAAATCCGACAAACTTATTGTTATACATTAAAATTCTTAAATTTTTAACATATTTACATACATACTTATACATACATATACATACTTATACATACCTATACATACCTTTAAAAAATGGAATAAATATTTTTATTGTTCTTTCTCTCAGAAAAGAATATGTTACGGATATTTGTAATTGTTATCATCGCAAATGCAGCGATGGCGCAGGTGCCATTTTTGGGTACATGTCCAAACTTGGAAGCAATGCAAAATTTCGAACTTGAAAGAGTGAGTACAGAACGATCATTATCTTGATTTATAGTTAATATTAAAATAAAGTAAACATAAAGTATATAAAACAACCTTCTTCTTGTACATTTAAATCAAAAGTACTCTAAACTCTTTGGAGTAGAATCTCACTTCCAAAAGTGAAAATTGACCCAATTTTGAGTTTTCAATTTTTAAGAGTGAGATTTCACTCTTTAGAGTAAGATTCACTATAAAAGTTTTAGAGAGTTATTACAGATTTTTTTTCTAGTATTTGGGCAAATGGTACGAAGTCGAGAGATATTTTGCATGGTTTGAATTTGGTGGAAAATGTGTGACAGCTAATTACAGTCTGAATGAAAATGCTTCGGTGAAAATCCTGAATAAACAAATTTCTTCATTGTGAGTATAGTAGTACTTGATACTCATCAAGTAATTTTAAGTCATTAAAAAAGCAAGAAAAACAGTGATATCATCGTCAACTGACAATTATCTACTTAAAGTAAAGCTCTATTCTCTTGCATAGAACTGGAGTCGCAACGAGTATCGAGGGCATTGCAAGGTTAATTGGTAGGTCCGATGATCCTAAATTGACCGTCACTTTTCCATCCTTGCCACTGCCATTCGATGCACCTTATTGGGTTCTAGACACGGACTACATATCCTATGCCGTAGTATGGAGCTGTACAAATCTCGGAGTTCTTAAGTAAGTTTGCATGTGACAAGATCGCGGGAAAATATATAATAAGTATAAGCATTAATATAAAATATGTATAAGCATCTTTTGCCCGATACAAAGTTGATTTGCAATAAATTTTTCCTGTGCCTTTATTATTAAATATTAATTTTACATTTTATGCTGCTAAATAAGTAGAAAAAAATTTTAATTTCTTAATGCATTATACATTCGTGTTTTAAAGGTATATTTTTCTATCTCTGAAAAATCTTCTATTCTAGAGATATTAGATTAGAAATTAGATTGAACAGACTTTTACTGGATTATTAAAACTATAATGTGTTTTTGCAGTGTACGAAACGTTTGGATTTTAACACGAGAACCAAAACCGTCAGTCGCAGTTGTAGAAAAGGCTTATCAAATTATCGACAAGAATAACATCAGCAGAGCGTATTTTATTCGTACAGATCAAAAAAATTGTCCGGTTACGAATTAAGAACGACCTCTACATGGATGTACAGAAATATGCTCGAAGAAAAATGTATTTTTTCTGCGATGCAGTTTTATGTAAGACTTCTTGAATTACAAATTTATTGCCAGCAGATGCTGATTTTACTGACTATTGTGCAAGTATTATGATTGTGCAGATATTATGATTGCGGATGTACTTAAATTAATAGAATTGTTACGAATATTTATTTTATATTCGAAATTAAAATATTATGTAGTTATAATGTTTAAAAAGTTGCATTTTTCTGTCTTTCTATATTTGTTTCTTTCTTGTGACTGTGATTTTTAATAGAATATGAAAAATTGAATATATTGTTTCATAACAATGAAACATAATTTAAATTTTAATTCCATTTATTTTGAACAAATTGAATTTAAAACATTTTGAATATATTATCGTCAGTACAAATATATAATGAGGATAATTATATTGATGCATTTGACGTTTTGACTGCGAGATATAAATTTATATATTAGTTAGTTTATATACTAACTGATCTGTTTGTTATCTGCTTAGAAATAGAAATAAAAGAAATATTTATAAAATAAAAGAATATTTTTAAGATAAAAGAATATTTTAAAAATATATGTATAATATAATATATATTAAAAATATATGTATAATATATTAGTATAAATATATATTAGTATAAATTTGAAAATTCTATAGAATATTATTTTTTGAGAGATTTGGATCTAAGATTGCTTTATTACGTAACGATTCAAAAATAATTTTTGAAATAAATTTTTCAAAGATAATGTGGCGCTAATAAATAATTTTACGGTCAAAATGTTAAGATACAGATCATCTATACATTTGTATCTCAATATTTACAGCTATCTATTTTTTGTATGTGTTTTTTATATATGCTTCATGTTAATCTATTTTATTTGTTATGTATATTTATTCATTTGTTTGAAATATTATGACTCAGATTGGCACTGATAATTTACGTTAATTTTGAAAATTATCATGAAATCTGTGAATAAGTCGTTATTACTCATCAAGTTGAATAATCGTATCTCGTTAATTATCTGTTCATCGTGTGTGTGTGGTATTACATTTTATAATTTTATAATAATTGATTGTTATATTTATGCATTTAAAGAATGTAAAAATGGAAAATTTAGAAAGATAAAATTAATTTTTTCTTCATAACACTTTATTGCGACATTATATTAGATCTGTTTATTTTTCACTCTAAGTTCTGAACTCGTGTACACTGATTTAATAAGATAAAATAAAATGGATATAGTTTATTCCACTCTAACTTATTGCACTCGTTTAGAACAAAGACATAAAGAATAAACTATGTAATCCTATATTTAAGAAGGACATTCACATGTGATCGACAATAATAAGAGAGAAGGAAAACGGAACCAATTTCCTTCTCATTCTCTCTCTCATTATATCGTTAAATATAAAATCGTAATGGAAAGAGATAAAAATTGGCTCTCTTCCACGATTCCTCTCTCTTACTTTTATCGACTATTTTTGACACACAGATCGCGCAGTCCATTCTCTATGTTTTCGATTTAGAACTAGGTTCAGAACTCTTTAAAAAGAACATATCTAAAAACTGCACGTGATGTTCTAAAATCTAAATATTTATCGACAATTGGTTATGTAGTGTTCTTCAATTATCGCTGGGCCCGTCGGGCCTCATTTGCTGCACACAGAACTTTATCCGTGACTGCCAAGATTCTTTAGCCAGTAAGATTCCAGCGAGTGCCAATTTTCGTTGTAAGATCGCGCGATGCACGTCGGAGAAGCTTACCACGATCGATGATCAGCCGATAAAAAAAGATTTCGCGAACCAGTTATGAAGATTCAATTATGTAAATACGATGCAAGAAATATTTAGTCGGCCATTAAGTTATCCGTATAATGATAATTTACGTGTGAGCGAGCATCATCAGCTTTGTAATATCGCATGCATAATACATGTCACGATGGCGGGGTACAGCGTTTATTTATTGTCGGGAAGGGACGCTAATAAATGAATGCGTAAAAAGTTTCATTAATGGGACGGTAAAAGTTCCGCGTGTAATCGATTGCGACGGACACTGCGTTGCAAGCTGTCGAGTCGCACAAATTCGCACTGTTTGCGATTACGAATATTCGAAATAAAGGGACATCCGATTGAACCGGGTATTCTCCAGTGTCTCCCACGTTAAAAATGCATCGCAGCCGAAATAAATCGAGCGGCGACTAACGAAATCGCACGCAACAATACCCTTAAATTAAACAAATAACAGCGACGGGGTGTGGTCGCGTGCGAGACGGGTCTTCGGGCATTGTCACGTGCCATCCACGCAAACAGAACACTATTCAATTGCGGATCCTGCAGGATATGTCATCAGGCATGCATTGTGCATCGAGAGAAAGAGGAGTCGCGTGATCCCACGAATCACACCACAAAAAATGTATGGATTTCTTTCTCGCTTGCAACGAGTGCGCGGATCGTATAAATTTTAACATAAAGGACTTTAACATTGCGTGTGAATAATAAATGTATATACCTATACAGGATGTTTCTTAAATAGCAGACACTAATCATATAGCGCTATTCCTAATTAAAAATTAAATCAAAAAGTCCTCTATCATTTTGCAATTTTTGCAATAATTTCGCAATAATTGATTGTAGTAATGTTAGTTGTGAAAGAAACATTAATTTCTAAAGATCGCCGAGTAAGTGATTGCCGAATCATATAATGCTAATCCTGATAAAAAATTGAATCAAAAAGTCCTTTACCATTTTGCATTTTTCGTGATAGTTAATAGTTGGACAGCTGTTTATTCGGCAATATTTAGAAATTAATATTTCGTCAACCATTGCGAAAATTACAAAATTGTAGAGGACTTTTCAACTCAATTTTTAATTAGAAATAACATATATGATTAATGTCCGCTATTTAAGACATACTCGTACACACATATATAACATAGTAAATATTTTCTTATTTTAAAAATTTATTTAATACATATATACAATATTAAAGTTTTTAAATTTTTAATAAGAAAAATTTAATTCGATCGAAATTGTATGCATAATATAATATATACAGATTAAAATTTAAAAAGTCCATTAAGTTTTTTACAATCTTACAAAATATATAAAAAAATATAATTAAGTAATCAGAAAGTACTGCGTATGATAAATTATAAGTTTAAGTTTAAATTAAAGTTTAAAAAATTATTTATTTATTTCACGAAACAGAAAGTTTGTTTGTGTACATGAGATGGAGAGGAATTGAAATAATTCGAAGAAATCTTTACTCTTTTAATAAGTATCTGAACGCGCTTAAATTCCTGAATTTCCTCTTTAATACTACACGAGCTCCTTTTTATGTTCCCTCAGTTCATTTTTCTCTCTTTTTATTCGCATGGGCTAAAAATTGGCGTATTCTCCCAAGCCGAAGACTCGTTTCCGTATAATCGTCGCCATCGCTTGTAATAAATTAAAACGTGGTAGAATCTAAATCAAGATCTAAAGGGAAAGGATCTGCTAGGAGCCAGCGGGACCCCCTTCCAAATTTATTTCGTCGTTCTTTTCTCGAGAACTTCTTTTACGCACGAAATGAAGCAAGGAAGGGAACGATGAGACGAAGGGCGGAAAGGGGGATGTACGATCGGGCTCACGGCGGCCAAATCTCCGCGTGGGCCCTACGGTTTTCGAGAGGCATGGGCAGCGGTCCCTAATAACAGGGTATACCGAGGCTAAACAAACATACACGCCCCTGGCATCTCTCGCTGAAAGAGTGCACGAGAAACAAATGGGAAAAAAATGCGCTTTCGACACACCGTGCAACAATTTGAGGATGAAGTATATTTGCTTATTTCGCATAATTTAAAGGAAAACGGATATTCTATCGCGCACCTGCCTGTTGCTTCTGACTCTCGTCTCTGGTTTCAAAAAGAGAATTCTCGAGGTGAAAATTCGAGCACAAACATTTTGCTAGTAGTAATAGTAGTAGTACCATTGCATTATAGTTAAAGCAAATAAATTTTTCTGAATTATTTATAATTGCACAATATACTTTGTGATACTTCATTAAGACATTCAGGCCCGATTGCACCAACTTCACTTTGACTTTAAACGAGATTTAAAACTTTATCTATCTTGTTTTAAAACCAAAGAGATAGAGACAGAAAGAATTTTAAGTTTTGCTTAAAGTAACGTTGGTGCAATCAGACCTTAATCAAACATTGATTTTACATTTAGAAAACGAAGAATAAAATATTATATAAAATATTGTATAATTGATTTACAAATGTTAATTATAAATGCAAGGAACAATATTCTTAATTGGAATTAAAATAAAAATTTATAGATTTGTTCATATTTAATGACCTATTAAGAAAAGATCAGATATTCTAAGTAAAGCGTTCATTTAAAATCTCAAGTAATAAAATCCAATTTCGTTAATAATGAATCTTTCGTATTTCAATTTCACACTTGAACAAATAATTTTTTTTTTAATTACGGATTTGTAATTTAAGTAACAGGAATTAAATATAAGAGAGGATACTCTTTAATAACTGGAGCGTGAAGAAGATAATTGGGATCCATTGTAGAAAGAAACTAAATGACATCTCGTAAAACTCTATTATATGTAGTCATATAATTGAAGCATATCTTAATACACGCGCCTAGCAATAAGTATTATAATATATCTCATCGTCTTGTGTATGCTGATATAATAAGCAACAAAAAAAATGTACCAAACTTTTCTTAAAAAGAAACTGTATGCTCGTTTCTGCAAAAATATTTCGTCAAGACTACGATCGAGATAAAAAAAAGAAGTGCACTGAGCATTCCATTTGGTTTCTTTTCGAAGAGGGATAAACGGGTTGTTTGCGTTTCACCTCAGGGTGGTCTACGTCGAAGGACCTACATCATACATAGTTGAATTTAATAACGAACGTTCAGAAGGCATCCTACCGTCTGTAATTTCACCTAAATAATGCATCCCATATAATTAGTCTAAATAGTAGTTCATATTTCTTATTAGCACTACACGTCATTTCATTATATCGTTGTATAAAAACTTAATCTCAGAATCGTGTCTAGAAAACATTACCTACGATATTTTTGTAAAAACATATTATTTACTAATTACAACAGACTGCTTCGAACGACTTGTTTCACATGACGAAAGATAATTTCTTTGTGCTGCGTTGCAGCGTTGCATCGAATCGTGTCGCGCGGATTACTCATCGCTTTTTTAATGTAGATGGAAATGTGGAATAAGGTTGGGTGAATATGGAGGCTGTTTCATTTGTCTTTAGATCATGTGAAAGGTTGGTAAGGGGTGCGCGAAACGCGAGAGAACGAAGGTTAAGTAAAAAGCCGCGAAGAAGAAGAAGAAATGCGCGCGGAGAAAGAAGTGCAGGAAGACGATGAAGGAGAAGGAGAAGAAGAAGAAGGCGAGGACGAAGGTAGATGAGACAAGAGGCATTCTGGTTTGTGGGCACAGCCGCTGCCTGCAGCCCACAATTATGATAATAGCTCCTGAGTCCTGAGTCTTGTTAGGCCAACGTGCAGCCCCAGCTCTTTTATCAGTATCTTCTTATTTTCAGACTCGTGCTCCCCCGTCCCTCTTCATACCGTGGCTTCTCCTACTTTCAACCCTTTACGTCCTCGCGAGGTCAGATGGGTTCAAGCTGATCGATTCGCCGGCGAAAAACTAAATCCGATATATATCCCATCCTTTCTCGAAGTACTCGCTATTCCGCGTACCGACGATACCAATCGCGAGGCTCCATTCCGAAAGGATTCAAATAACCAAGCTTTATGTCTCTCTCACGAATTCTGCAGTGTATCAAATGTCTTGTTGAAATGTGTTATATCATTTAGATATCGGATATATGAAATGAAAAACTTTTTGGTTCGATACTACCTCTCCTTTGTGGCATTTATAAACTTTTTTTACTTTAATATCCCGTGGCATTATGAAATAGTTGGACCAAATAGAGAATAACAGCCGCGGGGAATTATCAGCGACTGCTAACATATGTACCTGTGTCTGCAAATGTTGTAAAAGTCGGTAGCAAACGGTGTGCACTTTAATCCATTTTCAGTGCTACCGTCTGGTCTTTTGAGCGCCGCGGAAAGCGTTAATTGGAGGCCGCGCCGCGATCGGGCAAAGAAAGTCTTGCAAAGCGGAAACTGTGTGATAATGTATGAAAGCTCTCTTCCCTTCCTCCTCTCTCTCTCTCTCTATTTTTTTCGCTGCATAGATGAGGATCTCTTGGTACCCAGTATATGCACGCGTACATCCCGTCGCGTCGACTGTGACGTAAAAGCCGCGGTCCAAAAGTACGCTACCTCATTTCTACTAAAAGCTGTTCCTTGTGAAGCGCATAATCGCGTTTCCTTAATGATGTACTATTACGATGCCTCTCTAGAGAACGAAATTCTCAGAAGAGACGTTCCTGCATCTGAAGATACATTAAAATGGAGTATCATTGGAATTGATTCGATTACTTTCAGCGCGTAAGTCGCGATATCACGTTGATGAATGAATTCTCTTCTTTGAATGAATTATCTAATTACTATTACACAAGATAAAACGTACTTTACTAAATAAGAGCAAATATATGACATTTACGATATAAAATGTAATGTACATACACAAACTAATCGTAAATTTAAAAAATATGTAAAAAAGTAGTGAGTCCCAGGTCTCACGATATTTTCCAGAAGCTACTACTAGGATAAATTCGGCTAAACCGAGAGTTTGGCCGACGACTGCTAGATATACGATTGTTTGTACAGATTAGAACCGACAAAGGGGTCCGTTCTCTCTTCTTGACATTGCCTTGATTTAAACGAAGCGCCCTGTATTTGCAGTAGATTAAACCGCGCTTCGTGCCGTGCACTGCGGTGTCTTGTTTATGATATCAGCTGTACCGCTTTGGGTAATATTGTATATTGTGCTCACGTGCCGACTAGCATAGACAGATAGACTATCTAAACTTTACTTAGACATAGTCATCAGGATAATTATAATTAACGTTTTTTCTGAATAGTGTATATAGAATGTATAACTAGGTTCTTATTTCTCATATTATATTAATGAGAAATTTGCAAAAACGATGGAAATTCTTTAGACGATTACATATATTTTATGTAAAAGCAATTTTTAATTAAAAATAGGTATAGCTGTTATCGCTTCGATTACATGTAAAAAAATAGCAATTTATTATATAGCTAGTCACTCTGTAATTAGTTTAATGTAAAAATGAAGGATCATAAAGAATTTTCATTACCATACAACTCTAATTTAGTTTTATTCTTATTATGTTCACGTAAATCCTAATATATTTTTTTAATTTTTAATTTTTAACATGTAATTCGTATACCGGACATTACGATATCGAAACGATGAGCAAACATGCTTTCATCGACGATAAAATATTAAACGGTAACTCATGTAACTGTATAATCGCTGAGATTAAGTTAATAGCTGCACGAGGACGAGATGGACCAAAAGGAAAAGACGTAAGAACCTATCGCACGAATTTAATCATCATTGCATCCACTTGGCCACTATCAAGCCTATTAACAGATAGAATTCTATGTTGCCTGAATCATGCTATATATATGGTAAGAGAGTAATCACCCGGACTTTTTTCCCTCATTTTTCCTGCCGCAATTATCTCCCGGTTTTTATACCGCACAAGCTTTTCAATCAACCGCGAATTTGCAAAACGAGTCCTGTTATCCCCTCTCGCTCCTCGTTCTCCTGCTCGTACATCGTCCAATAATAACGGCGTTCGGTAATCAAGCACGTCCTGGTAGACAGGAAGAAGGAGAGGACTTGTAAGACGATCGTGATTCGACGCAGCTACGTGGGCGTTCTTCCTATCCATCGTCGATTTCGAATTATGTAAATGAACGATGGATATTCCAATTGCCCTCAATTCCTCCGGGATGAAATTCGAGAGCACCTCTTCTTCCATTTTATTCTCTGTATTTTACGCATTTGCAGCGAGCATGCATACATCTCTTAGCAAAATAAGCCGCTCCCGTCGATAATGATAGAAGAGAGGGGAAAAAATGTTGAATAGTATGATCAAATGCGTAGTTCATCGTCAATTTGATATGTCGAGTGTTCACTAGCACACTTATCCGCAGTTAGAACGTATGATCTTAATTTCTGCATAACAGTTTTGCACAGATACATAGAGATATAATATAATAATGAAAAATGACTCCGATTATATTAATAGAAATTGATCAACAAGGTTGAACCAGGAAGATCACTAATCTATGTGTTTTTTCTAGAAGTTAATAAATATCTCTTATTTTATAAAATCGTAAAATTATACCAGTTGATATTTATATTTAGTTTATATATATTAGTACATATATATATATATATATATATATATATATATAT
>Ga0157364_1002992_pt1 | contig 16183 bp, 6 predicted proteins | sample AttsexASBM2_FD_111476 | JGI IMG/M metagenome (GOLD analysis project Ga0157364, IMG submission 111476) | Fungus gardens microbial communities from leaf cutter ant in Ribeirão Preto, State of São Paulo, Brazil - Atta sexdens ASBM2 | ecosystem: Host-associated > Fungi > Mycelium > Unclassified ...
ATAAGTCATTACTTAAGATAAGAAATTGACCAACAACAATCGATTATTCTTCTCACATCTCTCTCACTTGTTGATTATTCTTCTCACATTCTCTCTGTGATTTGATCAATTTTTTAAGACTTAAGTCTTAAATAAATAATAGTTTATTTTAGAAAGCCCGCATAAGATAAAAGAAAATGTATTTCTTTACCGTTCGATCATCTTGCGATTCGCGAAACAAGGGATTGTTCTCTTCAGTCCATTCGTTCCTGTCGGATGCTGCGGACCGTCCGTTATTCTTCATGCTGGATCTCACAATTCTATCAGCGTTCGATACCGATCTCTTGCCGACACTCTCAAGGAAACGGCGGTTCTCTTCAACCTGACGTTGATCTTGTAATGCCTTTCTGCGAGCCAGCTCTAGCAGAACTCTCTGCCTCAGCACGTCTAAATTATTCACGATTGACAGAGATCCGATTCTCTTGGTGCGCATCACATCTGACCCAAGATCGTTCTCCGAATTCAGTATCTCGTCCTATTCAACACAAATATTGTCGCATTAATCCTTGTAATACTGATGTGAACATTCTATCGATGAATCGATTGTTCGTATAAATAGATCACCTAGTCTTTATTATTAAAATAAGTTGTCGCATGAGAAAATGTATTTTTATTTTATGCATTAATTATGAATTAATAATAGTCTCATCATAGATTTTGTTAACATTTCTTTGAAAATATATTTGAATCGAATAAACACATTTTTTGGAAAAGAAGATTTTTAAAACCATATATATGTGAGTCATCTCAGAACTTCATTCTGTTTTAAATAATATGATTAGATTGCAGTTTTACGAACATTCCATCTTACTGTTGCATGAACACACAACTATCCACGACATATATATACTATCAGCTATTCCATTACATTGTAATTGACTAATAGCACTGATAAGCTTGTAATGCTCTAATTTTATCAATCGTATGTTGCTTAAAGCAACTAATCAAATTTATTACAAGACCGAATTTTATGGATTCAATCCTGCCACTTTTTTTCTGTTGAATTTTATATAATATAATATTTCGAAAAAATTAATTTACTAGATAGTGACATTTATGATAAAAAAATCATAAAAATTCTATATACGTATTCAATTATATAAATACATGTATAGATATGATTAAAATTAAATTTAAATAATTTTTGATAAAATGTATACATTATGTACACAATGCGTATTATGTTTGAGAGCATTAAGACATTTAACGTTAATGCCTCTGACATTAAACACTTGATAATTAATTTGACAACTAAGTTCTGTAATGATGGAATTACTGAATTCTAATAAAGAACGGATTCAAAGTAATATCTTCGTGAATACGCAGGTATTAAGTGTAATTCGAAATTTATGTTTCTGCGTTACAATTTATTGTATGACGTTTTTCCGGGATGTTCAGAGATGTAAATATTTTTATTTTATCGCCTTTTTACGTCGCGCTTTATGTTTCTTCAGTTCATATGGAGATTTTATGATCGTATATTGTATGTCTCTGCAACGATTCCTTCAAATTGGTACCTTTCTCTTCTTTTTTATCACATCAAACTCACAAATCGGCTTACACAATCGTCACAGTAATTGCAACTTTACATGCTGCATAGTGGCAATTGAAAGTGCGATCCCTCGAGCGAAAGCTCGTAAAGGAACTTTCACCTTATACTGCATAATACACCGAATCAGAAAATGCATATTTACAGAGCTGCGAAGAGCGAGTAATGAATGTACATGAATAATAAAAGTACTGCCATCATCAGATCGTCGTTGCTACTTTTATGCAGCATGCCTTGGAGCGAATAAAAAATTCTAGAATGCTGCAAATTTTTTTATCTATTATATATTTTTTTTTATCTATTATACATTCGCTTTTGTAATGTTTCAAAGTAGCGGACAAATAAGCATTTTGTCAAAGAATGCTACGTATGAGTTATATTTATTCACACAAATATTCTTAAAAATTTCCGATATTAATGTAAAGAAAAACAGTGATTCCGAAAATCGAAAAATTATTGTTTTCTCATAAAATGTCTCAGACTTAAGAATAAATGAAACGAATTGTGTTATGTATACGAAAATAGCTGAGTAGCATACAGTTTATCCATGAAAAAAGATAATTTCTTCTGTTATCGTAAGATTGCATTATCACTTATACATAACTTTTTTACGCAGATAGCTTTCTCGAAGATGATTTTGAACAAGACCGATTTATTCTTGTAGATACAAAAAAATATCTTACGATATATTTTCCTAATAAAAAATATCTATAATTACGAAATTAATTGCTCGGATAATTGCGCCATTATATCAATGATTTCTTCAGACTTATCTGGGTAAAATTTATAGTATATATATTTACACGCGCACAATAATAATACTTAAGCTCGATTCCACAAATATCAAGAGACACTGATAGTGTCTCGGCGCTAAGCCACGCGTAATGATACTACTGTGGCTATTTTACGCAAGACCGCATAAGATTAACTAAAGAACTTTAATCTCGATTTAACTTATTATATATCTTTTTCTAATTCTAAAGCAATCTTACATTTCACGTTAGAAAGTCTAAATTTTTAGACACGTGATAGGTTTATAAAGTGAGAAGAAAATTTCTCATTTTATGTAGCTTTCTTTAGAGTAGTTTTCTTTATCTAAAAATTATCACACTTACAGAACCAACTCAAAAGACATAGTGATCTGTCGGAAGTAAAAATTTATAGCTTCAAAATTTTTTTTTAATTTAAATTTCATTCATTTTAAATGAAGTTACAACTATTTGAATTTTGGAATTTATAGCGCTACGAATTTTTGTTCCATCTCCAGAATATTTCAACATTATATGTATTTTTATTGTTCCATATTAGAATAAATATATCCGGTATTTTGAATTTCTATTGGAGCGAAGAATATGCGTGAAAACTATGAATAAAAGAATGCTTTAGATCGCGTCCTAGTGAGAAATAAGAATGGAATCGATACCGATTCATCAAATTCGACGTCGATTTGATATGGATTTTGATTAATGTCGATTCCATTGTCATTTCTGACTGGGATGTCGATCTATCTGTTTCATATAAATGATAACCGTATTGCTACGGATAATAAAAAGGAGGATAAGTAAGACATGGGACCTCTCATATGCAGAGAAATCAAGGAGAGATGTTTCCATTCATGACGCGCTCCTGATTCACTCGCGTAACGTACGTTTACGTCATTTTCCGTCCTCTTCTGATACCAAGCCGCAACAATTGTCTCTCATTCGCCAGCATCCCGTTGCTTCTCGTTGCATTCCATTGCGCGTAAGTGTGCGTCATCTGCGCGGATACCGGTCGATCGTAATACACGCTTAACAATTCAAAATGCAAAGCACTCGTAAACTAAGCGATCCGATGAGACACGTGTCGAACGTTTGTTGTCTGACACAATGGTATTCGTATATTTGAAACACGTTATTCTGTTAAGTGACGAACGCGATTTCCGCGTGGCGTCTCATGTGCTTAGAACTTATCGACAGATTATTAATAATGCTCTCTTATCGTGACATATCTTTTTTTCTTTCACTTATAAAATAAAAATGAATGAATATGATGTGGACATAAAGCATTATTTTTATTGTAAAGCATTGTTTTTATCATGTTTTGAATGAAAGCACGATGAATAATTTGAAAGACTTATTGCTTTTATTAATTGTAAAATTCTTAGTATCTAAACGAGGAAAAAATAATTTTAAAAAAAAGCATATTTTTTTATTCGTTCTATTTATATTTTATCAATTTAGGATGTTTATGTTTCTGTACTCTTGTTTTGATATTTCGATCTCAATTTACTGTGTAGTATAAAATAAGAGAGAAAAATGGAAGAGATATCACCTCATTGTAAGATTAAAATTATTTTTAGATATTTTATGTTTTGATTTCACAATATTTCTGTATATTCTATACATATTTACCATATTATTTTATTCGAGAGAGAACGTACCTCCAATTCTGGTATTCTTTGATCGATCAACAGGAAAAATTTGGGATGCTCGTCTGACACGTCTCTTCTTTCGTACGACGATAGAGGAGCGGAACTTGTGAGTCCGATTATCGTCGTTGATATCAAAATACCAAGCAGTATCATCGTGCAGGAAGAATGTAAATTATTAACGTTCATCTGAAACACATCATCGAAACGCTTGCAAGTGATAACAAATCGGTAATGTTTATTACCAACAGTAAAATCGGATTTTTGTCGAAAAAAATGCTTAAATATTACTACTTTCCTTATTTTCATAACAAATTCAGAACATTCGTTTCTCGAATCAAATTGCATAATGACTTATATTTAGGCTGCACATTTTTTCGCGTCGTGATAGACTTTTATCTCGAGTTTTTGCGTCGCGTTTACGTCGAGATAAGACTTTAAAGAAAAAGTTTGGTGCAGATGGACAAAATGATTTTAAATTTAAATATAAAGTTTCATCATCTCCGGTTAATTTTATCGGTTATTTACCTTTTTCTAATTTTTAAAATTAAAAAAAGATAAAGAGAAAATTGAATCGAGATTAAAGTTAATTTTACATTGGTGGAACCTAAATATAAGAAGTTTTGCCAGCTGCAAAACTTAAAACTTTATATCATATTATTTTGTTTTTCTTGATTATTTTTTGCACATTAAAATTTATTTATGTAAAATATTAATACGTTTAATTAATAATTAAGTATAATAATATGTTTAATTACAAAATAATTAAGATAAAGATGATTAGTTTTCAGTTTTGTGGTTGATAATTTTAAAATTTATTCAGCTGATTAACTTTATTTGTTAATTGAAGATGATAAGAGCGATTTATAAGCTATGTAATAAAATCAGGAAAAAAAGAAAATTGTGTATGCAAATTTATCTTTTGCGAAACTTTTTTTTTTATTCTAACTTTTTTTTATTCTCTGGAGTTTACTCAATTCAAGAGCAATTTCTTTTATCGGCTTTTGTTTTCACGTGATGATTCACAAGAAGTTATAAATTCCAGCAGTAGCGATGGCAGATGAGAAAAACTACTTTGTGCATGAATTGCTTGCTTTGCCAACATCCGGTCATTTAGTTTAACAATAAGTCTCTCTCTATCCCTCGATTTGGCATTAAAGCACGCATCCCCAAGAAAACTAGAGTAGAATTTATTACACTTCAGCCCCCAAGGAAACTATCACCTTGTTAAATTAAATAATTCTAATACTTTTCTTACGAAGTATAAATATTGTCAAGTCGTATTGATGTGATTGTAGTTTAAATTTTTTAAATCTCTACTTTTTGTACCAATAAACAACATTTATTTAATATTAAAAAAATAGAAAAAAAACAAAAGTAAAGAAATTTATTTTCTTGGCTGCGACGTAAGATTTTGATACTTTCCTAGGGCAAGACATTTTATTAAAAGTATTTATATATTTTTTAAATATTTATATTTAGATAAGCTACATATTTATTACGTAAATTAAAAATATTATATAAAAGAAATATTCTTTTAGTTTATGTTTCTATGTAACTTTTTCTTTTTTTAAATTTTTAAAATAACAATAGTTTTCAAAATGTCTATTCTTAACAATTACATATATTTGAAATTCATTTATTATTAACTGTTTTTATTAAATAAATTGACGTTAGCATGTACAAAATAATAAATGTTTCTGTGAGACGTAGACTTGTCATGGTTGTCGTTGTTGTCGTCATCGTCCAGGTCTATTAACACCAAGGGACTTAATTTACCGCTCGTAATTTAGAGCTGCCGTACTGCTTTTCAATTACATGCTGCGAGTCGACTGGCGACTTGATTCCACATGGTTTCAATCCCATCCCTCTATTACTGACTTTTCTTTCTAGTATTGTACTAATGTTCAAGATTTGTCACGTGGATTTTTAATTAATGTCTAGATAGAAATTAGTACAGTCAAAGAGCATTAGGTATCTTGTTATCAAAGTTCACTGTTCGACAAGTACAAGCTGTGTAACTGTTCATTAGCCAACTTGGACAATTAGTAGACAACGTTGACGTTAAAAGAGACCTTACAAATGGGATCTACAAAGGTTTACAGAATGACTACAATACATTTGATTCTCGATTTCTTTTCTTTAATTGGAGATTATTAAAGATTGTTCTTCTTAAAATTTTATATTTCTTTTTTTATATTAAAAAATATTGATTTTAAATTTGCAAAAAAGAATAAATAAAGAAAGGCAAGATAATATTTTTTTAGAAAATAAAAAAATTGTGAAACTGAAAAATAATAATTGAAATTTATGTATATTACTATAATTGTTTCTTGTATTGTACATACATTAAAGAGATTTTGTAATATACAATTTAAAAAAGAATAAATCAGACAAAAAATGCCAATTTCATTTTTTTTAATGTAAATAATAATAAAAATTTTTACAGTACAGAAATATTAAAATGTCTAGATTAAGAAATACATCTTTGTTTTTGCTAACAATACAATTTAATTATACGATCCGAAAAGAAGAAATATTTTATATTATAATTTAAGCTATATTAAACAGTTACGTAGAATACCAAATGACGAAATTTTTTATCCATTATATAACAATTATTGTTTGTTATTTTAAGAATTGCTAATGAAATGCATAATGCAAATGCATAATTATTTAATCAATGTGCAAGTGACGATTGATGAGAATATCAATGTATAAAATACTAATTAATAAATATTAATTGCGACCTCAAGATACATTTAAATTTTCAACAAACTTTATAATTATATTAAAATTGAAACATAATAATTATATAAAAACTGAAACATATTCCAATGATAAATACACTTAATAATAATTTTCAACTATTTAATTAATAAGAATATTTAAGAAAAAATCAGTATCGATTTTCTTTCATCACAGTTATTCCGATTAGCTCCACAAAATGTGTGCAACTGTTTTGAGATATTTCAGTAGAAGAAGCCTTATCAAATCAGACCACACGACAATGAATTAGCAAATTCGATTCCATTCGCATAATGCACAATCTTTATTTCGATACAATGACATTGAAATTTGATTTCGCAAAGCATTGTAATGAACCGTGATATTTCTCAGGTTGTTTTCCGATATGCAAGTGACGCGCAAAATCGAGGAAATTATACAAAGTAGTCGAATTATCGCGATAATTTGATGTACAAATGTGAATCAAATTACGTCTTCATTATCTGCATGATAGTGTCCACAGTCTGTAATTTATGTAAACGTTCACTGATGATTAAGTGAATGAACGTGCCTGCAATAACATATCATTTAGGCAATGTAGATTGACATTCGATATTTCGAATTCTTTATTCGCTTTTCCCTAAGTACTCAACTCGAAATTTAGTTTCGAACGTTATCTTGACTCCCCTCATAAGATGCCCAGAACTTATACCGAATACTGTTTATAATTCATGATACGCTATAGGATGCTATTCGATAATTTTGAGTAGAATCTTCGTATATCTTCAAATGAAATTGAATGATAATTCTGTTATGAGAATGGAGTTTCTCCTTTACAAGTTATATACAGGGTGTTTGAAATTTAAATGTCAAAAGGAGCACTTCAGGAACGTGTAGAAAATCAATAAACTCATTTTTGCTTCATTTGCTCATTTTTGCTTCATTTTGGAGAAAATCGCAAAAAAGATAAAAATAGTTGTTTTGTTCTTGCACAGCCTCTGAAATATTATCGTTGCTGAAATCGTGCACGAAAATAATAAATCAACTCAAGAGAATCGATAAAAAAAACTCAAGATTCGTTAATCAATTCAAGAACAATCGAAAAATCGAATAAAGGCTGCAGTGCACCAAGTATCATCAAATCAGTGTTTGACTGCAACACGAGCTGTTTGTACTAGATGCAATGCTGCAAAAGATCAACAATATATCTACATTAAGCAAGTAAAGTAAATACAACATGAAGTAATGAGAAAGTATAAAAATGAAAACTGTACATTTTGTCTTTTTTGAGATTTTTTTCTAAAAAGAACGATATCTCTACAGATTTTTTCTTAGTCTTTATCGATCCCCTACATTCTACGAAGTTTTAACATTTAATTTCCAAACACCTCTATATGTATTATGATCTAAATTTATTTGTTAATATTTTCGATTATTACCCTTATTCTTATTCATTCGGTTTATTTAATGTAATTATTCTCATTGATGATTTATAGTTAAATAAAAGTTTATATATTCTATACATCTTTTAGATAAAGATAAATGCAATTTAATTGTGAAACAATTTGAATTAAATTTATAATGTGTAATATAAATAGCACTCACATTTAGCGAATTTATAAGGCGGGAGTCCCAAACACCTCACATGAATAAAGAGTTCAATGAAGATCCATATTAATAATAATTAATGACGTATATACATTTACCTATTATACGTCAATTATCATTTAATTTTGAAATGTAATAATCTTATGTCAAAAAACTAGAAATCTCGCATTACTAAATTAATGTATAATTTAATATTATAAAGACATTGAAGAGAAATATATATATAATGATCGAAAATTGTATTTATTCTATACGTACATATATGTATATTGGTTGCTATTTATTTATTAAAGAGATCGCTTTTGTTTCGAAAATTGATGAGAGCGAAAGAATATTTCTACATGTAAAGTCTTATTTATCCTAGCCTGTTTTCTTAGTTTCTCTAACTTCTTTTAATTTGACCGCTGATTGTAAACTTACTTCCTTATGTACTTATATAAGGTTTATAAATCCTTTCTTTTTGCTTTATTAACTCTTAGTCTAGTAAAGATATTGAACGATTGAACTTATGATTTTGTATTTTGTACATTACATTGGAAAATATTTATTAAAATATATATATATGTATATATATATATATATATATTCAATTTTAATAAATATTTGTTTGAAAAAGTTTTAAGTAAATATTTATTTATTGTAAGGAAGAAATATGTATTAAGATTTGGTAAACTTTTTTCAGTGTATTTCTTTTAAATAATGGATATAAAAAACAATTGTCTTGAATAACGTATCTAAGTTATCGTAACTTTTATTTATAACTTGTTATCGGATTGTTGATAAATATGTTTCAAGTGCGAGTATATAGTAGAATGCAGATTTTTAAGTACTTTCAAACGCACATAGACCTAATAAATAATAATATGTATAAATTAATGCTATAAAAATCTATGCAAACAAATCATTCTATAATCCTTAATTTATTTGTTAAAAGATAAACAAAGCAAGGGAGAAACAGCAATAGTAGAAAATCTATTTTGTGTAGAAATGTGCAATGACACAGATATTCGAAAATATTAGCCATTATAAAAAAAGAACGATGCATTTCCGATTCTCCTAAAATTAATTATGCCATTAACATACTACATCCTCCAGCCCGTTCGTTTTATGTAAGTTATAGGATAATTTCGGTACCCACGCCGTGCAACTTATGCTATAGAAATTAAAAAAAAATAGAGAAAGTGGGAGTAATTGCACTTATGTAGATTGTAGATTTAGATATAATTTGTATATTGTTTTTTCTTCGAATTTTTAGACAATTTATATGTTATAAACAATTTATACGAGAGCGCGGATTTAGATATTCCTATATTTAAATTTAATAATAGATATTTGTAACAGACAAACAAATATTTGTAAACTTGATATTATTATTTTTAATCAAATAGTCGATTTTTTCTTTTTATGTTTTGCAAAGAATATTTGTTTATTTACAATTTTTTACTTATAAAACTTCCATTCGTATTCTTGGCTCTCTTTTCAACGAAATCTTGCTTATCGATTATATTATTACAGGACTATGTTATAATATTATCTTTTTTATATTTTTCACAGAAATATTGCATATCATAATGCATTTTGGATACATCGAATTTTTCTTACTATTATTGCGCGTTCACTGAAACAAACGTCATTAGTAATAAAAAGTAGAACGAGTAATTTTATGATCCGACATGAATGTGTCGTTTCAAAAGTTATTGTTTCCACAATTTTATGGTAAAACCTAAATATAATAAAACCTAGATGATACGTATTGAAAAAAAATTGATGTCCAAATTAAAAAATACAACCCAAGTGATACTATCTTTATTAACTAATACGATATACTTTATTGTATTTTGGAAGTCTTCCTATTTCAACTTCTTTCAATTTCCTGTCCCCCCTTCCCCCAAAAATAACAGTAACTTTCAAAAAGTGAAACACAAGTGATATTCTTATTATTTACTTAATTCTAATAGCACGTATAAAAAATCACTTGTATAAAAAATTTGATATCAACAACAGGCGCCGTTAAATTCTATCAAATTTAAAAAGTAAAACCCAAATGATACTATCTTTATTATTTATTTACTTATTCTAATGTATGTATCATGTGTATGAAAGATTTAATATTTGATATCAACAGGCGCTAAGTAAACTACTACATTTATTTACTTAACTCCAATGATATCTATTTGTATAAAAGATTTAACATCAACGATGGCGCCAAATTAAATTCCACAAAATTTTATGTGTAATTTGTATAAAAGATTTGATATTAGCAATAATGCAAAATTGAATCCTATAAATTTTTATAAAGTTAAATTTTTATGAAGTTAAATTCTACCAAATTAAAAAGTAAATAAAACTCAAGTGATATTATCTTTAAAAACCCTGTGATCCCTACTATCTTTATTATTTATTTAATTCTAATGATATATATCATTTGTATGAAAAAAAGTGCTATCTTTAAAAATCCAAGTAGTACTGTCTTTAATTTTTATATGTACAATGAAATCTAATATCTTTATTGAAGGATTCCTATTGAAGGATTTTAATTCCTATTCCTATCCAAGTGATTTAATTCTTCTTAAAAATAATTATTATTATATTACAATTCATTCAAACACATTCTTTCTTCTAACCAAAGTAGTAATTAGTTATTTAATTCTTCTTCAAAATATTGTTAGATATATCATAAAATTGTGTTACCTTACTCAATTCAGAATTATCACAAAGAATTAAAGAAGTAACAATGCAAAATGAAAAAAATTAATTTAAATGGAAAAATTTATATACAAAACATTTGGCTCTGCTCGATATAATAACATAATAGTAAAAACATGGATATGGTAATTAGAATAGAAAAAAATAAGAAATATTTTTACGAGAGTAAAAATATTCAACGTGTACATATGCGCATATATAATGAATGCAAAAAGAATTTGTATAGAGAAAATATTTTTTAAAAAAACTTTATTTCTAAAAAATAAATATTATCCAGTAAGAAATGAGTCATCAAATTGATGAATCAATATATCGATATAATGATTTCAATATCAATTTCAATATCACGTTGATTTGACATTTAATTGACGATCATTTCTGTGTAATTAACAATTTATTTATAAAGAATAAAATAGACTGTATGTTTCTTAAAATTATATACATCAAAAAGATGTATATTAATTATAGAAAATATATTATCTAAAAAATAAGCGAAAATGAAAAATTGTATTGTTTGAATGCTCAAAAAGAATTCGTATAGTCGAGAAATAGCTTCTTTAATCAAAAATATATATGAAGCTTGTTTATTAATGTAAGAACAGAATATTCATTGTATAAAATTGGTAATTAATGTTTATTTTCTACATACATTCTATAATAAGACTTTTTTTATAAAAAATTTCCTTGTACAAATAGTTTTTGTTCTCACTGTATGTGCAAATGAGTTATAATAAGTCGAATAAGTTGTGAAAGTGAAAGCTATTAGAGTAAGTTTAAAATATCAAATAAATTTGAACTTGTAAGACATGCATTATGAAATAAGAGTAAATTGTATTATGAAAAAGAAATAAACGAAGAAATAAACATTTAACTTGACGCCTGTTGTTGATATCAAATCTTTTATACACATGATATATATCATTAGAATTAAGTAAATAATAAAAAGGTAGTATCACTTGGGTTTTACTTTTTAAATTTGGTAGAATTTAATCTGGTGCCTATTGATATCTAATCATATCTTTTATACAAACGATGTATGCCATTAGAATTAAGATATATAATTCCACGATTACGATTGCATTTCCTAAACAAATTTAAATATAAAGAAAAAGTAATTTAAAGCATGTATTAAATAATTCAAGTAATAAATTAAAAATTTATTTAGATATTTGACAAATTTTTGCTAAAAGCGGAAATTATAAAATATCTTTAGAGTTATTTGAATTATCATTAAAATTGCAATATATGAATCTCATAATGAACAATGAATCATTTAATATAACAACTTACATTGAGTTACAACATATCTCATTGCTTTGAATCATCTGGGCGTATTCTCTCAATCTTATCTCGATAAAGATAATTTATACAATGCTTTTTTATTTAACATACTAACTAGTATGTTAATCTACGCAAACTATTAACCAAAAAAATATGATTTTATAAATTATATTAAAAAATATAATTCTAAAATAATTCTATATTTTTTAGCTGCTAATTTTGTTCAAAAAATATAATTTATAGAATTATTACATTTTTTTTAGCTATTATAGTTTTCTAGTTCGCTAATATATTAGTTTGTAAAAAAGCATCGTGTAAATCGAGCCTACAACTACAACATCAATCTTGTCAATGGTCTACATATTATTTTTTCTAGTTTGTTTATCAAACATAAAAGAAATAGAGAAGAAGCTATTTAATCCTTTTTTTTCGGCACTCTTTAATCTTCCCCGACGAAATGTAATAGTATCAGTCATCAAACATAGACGAGACGAAATAATTAGTTTACATTGATATCTATACGTACAGCTCAACTATGTCTGACATATCATATGTATGTTGAGAGAATATAATCTTGGACGGAACATCGTTTTTCCTTGAGACAACAAAACGTTGTCCTAATGAAAAAACTCATCGAATGATTCATTTTCATAAATCACTAAAATTCTGCTCTCATGAACAGTAATTTGAAACTTGAAAATCTTTAACTTTAAAATTTGATACGATCACATCATCAATTTTAAATTTTGTATTTATTTAAATTTACCGACGTTTACAAAATTTGCAATTTACGTGAGATCTGAACTTTCGGGATTTTGATATATTGGATACGCTATTTATGGAACGACAATATTTAGTTTTGAAACACGAGAGCAATGTTTGGGCTCCTTCACAGGGGAGTGAGAGATTTTAACTTACTGACGACATAAGCATTAACGTCAGACGGCTAATCGGTCATAAAGAGGGATCCTACACAGTTAATAATACTGTCAGCATTAACAAATACAAGCGAAATTCCGCACGGAAAGAATAATTTTGATCTGAAGTACTTATTTAAAAATTTAGCTATATACAGATCTGAAAATAATTTAATTAGGCTATCAAAATAATAGAAATCTCAAGGAGGAGCAATGCTACGTTAAATGTCACACATCAAATTTGTATTAAATTGTATTTATAATTTAGGAAGAATAACAGATATTGAAGAATTATAAAATTAATATTAATTTAAACATAAGAATAAAAATATTATAAAAATAAAGAAGATTGAGAAATAATATCTCGTAATATTACGAGAATTTCAACACCATGAAATGAATCTCGCAAAATGTTGATACTGCTACATGCCGTTTCATTGAGAAATGTATTCTCTTTGTAAGAGATTAAAATAAACATTTATAATATATAACTGTCATCTTGAACATTATACTGCAGTAAAAGCTGCAAGTGTTTATGCATATTACGAAATTTTATCAATTTCGCAAGCGCTAAAATTGTTTTTAGAAGAAATCAAGAAAAAAATATTACTAACATTATGTATTTAAAATTAGCAAAATATATTTGCAAGAAGATGTTTTACATAATAAAAACACCTGTATATATATATATATATTTTTTTCCTTAATTGTAAAAAAGTACATACATAATATGAGCTTCAGTCGAGGGAATGAATTAAAATGTAAATCAAGGGAAAAAGAATAGGCGGCGAAGTCGTTTAATGTAGTGTGACATTCTAAAAAATAGCAGTCTTGTTCAAATGTCGCTGGTTTTGTTTGAATGTCGATGGAGCATTATGTTCAATAATCGCACGATGTGTCATTTGCTACCTAATGTTCTCACATGTGTACTTACATGTAGACGACGTATTTAAAAGCTTCTTTCAAATGTACAATATAGAAAGAGATACATCGTATCATTAAACAAATTACATTTTCAGTATTTAACAGTCTAATCTTTTTAAATATTAATTATCTCTCGTTTTGCTTAAAAAATTATTCACAAAGTGTTCTTTTCTGTATAGCAATTATGATGTAAAGCAATTATCAAAGTAAAAAAATATAAATTTTAAGAAATAAAAGATACTATTTCTTAGAATAGGTATATTGTGTAAGGAAAATTATATTAAATAATATTTCTTGCAATAAAAAAATAAATATGTGTATATAAAATTATTAATGTAACCTGTGCTATCTTAATAAGAATAATTAAATATTAAAAGATTATTAGCAACTTCCTAAAGTTTGTTAAAATTTAAATTGATTAAAATATCAATACACAATGTTTCTATTTAATATTAAAGCATGTGATATTTTAAACATTGTAATCATTCATTTAATCATTATTATTATATTTGCAAAACAGTTGCAAATCAGTTGCGACGTGTTTTCATTGGCATTCGTTAAAAATCCATTCAGAAAAGTAGTCGGTGATCTCTTATACGAAGGAGCGTTCGTTCATTCATTACTTTACTGACTATACGCGATGTCGCTGCGCTTTAATTCCGGAGTATCGCTTTAATGAGCAGTGATGCGTTCACTACTACAGCGATTGTGACCAAAATTTAATTTAACTGCCACCTTTGAGACGGTCGAATAATTTCTCATTTCGCTCCCTATTCTCTCATCTCATTCTGTCGCACAACACGCATTTTCGTAGAGATATAGTTTGACTTCAAGGATAAGAAATTTCCATGGAAACCCTTTTAATAAATAATTCTCCTAATATTCCGGAAAGTTTTTTGTTTTGCATTTCTTGATTGAATTTCAAAAATAAAACATTTTAAACATGACATTATTGTACCTAATCCCTGTTGCGTTAAATCATGATAAAAATAAAAATCAAAGCGTAAGTCGAATGTAATCGGAGAGTAATAGAAGCATAAACGTAGCTTCTAAGAGGTGAAAATTAAAACAATAAACATAAAAGAGGCGTTTACGCTTCTTTTATTCTCCCATTATATTTGACTTACGCTCTAATTTTTATTTTCATCAGGGAATATACCATCTGCGGAGGAGTTTATGAAAATTAATGCGTGGAGGAGAAAATTTCCACATCATCGCGAAAAGGTCTTTAAACCGGCCTGACAGATTTCAACAAAAACTTTTTCCACTGCATCTGAGATATCAGATCTGAATTAATGAGTTTCTTTCCATCAGTCTACCAAGTTTGATCGTTTAGGATCTTTGTTTCCTATTTATTGTGTATTAAAATTATGTATTTTAGAAAATACTTTATTTAATATTAATAAAATAAATATTAATAAAATAAATATTAATAAAATAAACAGCAAAATGTGGAATAATTAATTAATTGTCAGAGTTAATTTGCTTTCTAAACACGCTTTATCACAGCTGCATCACAGCTCCCAACATTTTGTCAGAAAACAGCGGTACGTAAATATTAATAAAATTAGTACAAAGCGTGGTTTACATTAACATTATTTGTGAATTAAGGATCAAAGATTGTTGTACGATGAGTTCGCTGTTACATATTTTGAGATGCACACTGAAAAACAAAAGTATTTTTCAGTATTTTTACAAAATACTGAAAATACTGAAAAATACCGCGTGCACTTTTGATGAGAATAAGTAACGTTTACTTTAATTAGTCACGAAGGCATTCGAAAGCATTCGAAGGCAGAAAAAATTCTTTGTCAAATCAATAAATTAAAATGACTTTAAAATTGTTAGATTTTTTTAGAAATTTTTCAATAAAAGATTTATAATAAAATTAAAATAATATTTATTGTATAAATTGATTTTGTAAAGCATTAATTAAAAGATAATAGATTAATACATTCAAACATAAAATAAAATAAATCTAAATATAAAAAATGCTTTATTATAGAAAATAATATTATATTA
>Ga0157364_1002993_pt1 | contig 16179 bp, 7 predicted proteins | sample AttsexASBM2_FD_111476 | JGI IMG/M metagenome (GOLD analysis project Ga0157364, IMG submission 111476) | Fungus gardens microbial communities from leaf cutter ant in Ribeirão Preto, State of São Paulo, Brazil - Atta sexdens ASBM2 | ecosystem: Host-associated > Fungi > Mycelium > Unclassified ...
AATTTTCTCTATTGAATACTTCCATGACTAAATAATAGAGAACATATAATTTTATATATTATAAATAAAAATTAAAATTGCTAGAGCGAAGACACGAGACTAATATTTTTGAGCGGTAATATAACGAAAGTGAAAAATATATTGCACTTTATCTACACATTTTTATACTTTATAGTTGTGTGAATAACATTACATTTTTATCTACAATATATTTTATAGTTTATACATTTTTATTTATTTCATTTATTATTAAAAATTAAATATGATAGAGAAAGCCATCGTGTTTAATGGTCAAAGTTAGATGTTTCGAATAATACAATATACATTCTTTATTAAATCAATTTATTTCAGATATAATTTTCGCGCTAATAACTTTCGGACTTCCAACACAATCAGTCTGAAACGCTAATTAAAAATTAAATTATTTTAAGTAACAAAGAAGAAAAACTTCTCAATTCTTTTACATTCAATGATTTATATAAAATTTTATTATGATGCAGAGATTAACTATTTTAAAATTAAACAAATAAATAAATTTTTTTGTTTACAGAACAATCTCTGCATCGCAATGAAACTTTACCTAAATTATTTAGAACACTTGATCTATATAAAAAAAAGTTTTTTAATTTCTTAATTACATTTCTTAATTACATTTCTATTAGAGCACACTTCTATTTTTTATTAAAATAATTTGTTATTCAAGTTTCAAATCGTTACTAATTTTTTTATATCATTGTTATAAATGTCTAGAATAATCTGTAACTTTTTCATAATTTTTTTCATTGTTTTAAATGTATATATAATACATCCTTGAATCTCTCTAAATTTCCATCGAGAGGAAAGATTACATAGTTCGAACTACACAGAAAACAGGAGAGATAGTGTTGCGTAATAGTTGACAATACAATAATTCATTAGAATTAATTCGATCTCGTTTGCGATTCCGATTATAATGATCCCAGGCAAAATTGGAGGCGATGGTAGAAGCACCGTCAGCGATTTCTTTCACACGGTAATCGGTAACCGATCGAAAGGATCACGGCACGCAAAAGACTGACGATGTCTTTGGCGCGGGTATAAAGCACAGCACCGGCGGTCTTCTCTGTTGTGTGCAACCTCGACTCCACAGGGATCAAAGCCACGTCGTAAAGTTGAAGCACGTTGCAAAAGTCAGCGGCAGGAGCAGAAATGGCGGGGGTCGTTATTCATGACGCGCCCGAATACAAAGTAACGAGAGCAATTTGGCGCTCACTTGTCGCTGGCTGGGGTAAGGTGCCTCATACTGCGCCGTACCGTATCCCAGGTTATGGTCTTGACATCACTGTGTTTCCCAAGCCTTCAGTTATACCAGAATGAAGTCTTATCTACCTGGCTCTACTTCCTTTCCCTGCCTTCCTTCTGTCATTCGAAAATCTATGTGAGCTTGAGAAGCGAAGTCCAGTAGCTGGCTTGAAAGCCATTGAGCATCAACGAGAGGAGAGATGATCTCCCGCTTTTAGAAAAGAGAAAGAGAGAGAGAGAGAGAGAGAGAGAGAGAAAGAGAGAGAGAAAGAGAGAGTTAGAAGAAATTTCCAATGTCGTTTCTGGTCGCGCGTCTTTGGAAAATGAGACGTAAAAATAGAAAGAGAGCGTACGTAGGAGACTTGGAAATGTAAGAGAGAAAAAGATGGAGCGGAAACTAGTAAGCCAATAGAAGATCGAGTCGTCGTCGTCGTCGGTGGTGAAACGGAGCGGACGATGACGACGACGACGGAGGCGGTGGCGGTGGCTAAAAAGTTGTGCTTGCTCGACGAACTGCCGTGCCTGTCATTCGCACGCTTCCGCGAACGCCCTGGAACTGATTTAAAGACGAATGAAGGTCCACTCTCCTTGCGCACAGGGAGTCCCAGGATTAAGAGAGCCGTTAGTTGCGCGCCGTTAATTGCACGACGAACGTCCTTTGACCCGAGTCTTTGAAGGAGTCTGAATCGGCCGATGGAAATTAGAGTTGATAGTGATCGAAAGGTTGGTTTTTTATATGGAAGACACATGCGGTTAGAAGGTAGTAAGTAATTTCAGTGTAATGACGAGAATAGAGTCTGATTTATGAACTATAAATCTTGCAGCGTAGACCCTCGATAACGAAGACAGCTAATTTTCATTAATAAAAATTACGGAACGATGATAACGATCTTCTTCGATCTTAATTTTAGCGATAAAGATTCTCTTTGATTTATCTGAAGTCAATTTCCTGTCTGAAATGCCAAGTTACACTACCACTAACTTTAGGTTACTTACGATTTTGTGGAGAGAAATAATTGCAGCAAATTAAAATTTACGTAAACGAATTTTGTTTCTCATCTTCTCTACTGTTGCATAATTCATATTCTTCCAAACTGAGAGAAAAGTGGTATTTATGCTATAATTGCATGTGATAAAATAGTTATGAGAGCTATTATTATTAAAAACTCCATTTTTAGTTAGTACTATTGTTAGTAATATCAGTAATAATAATGATATTTATAGTTTTACCAAATGTATGCAGGATAATCCTAAAATTGTAAAAACTTAAAGAGATTTTTGAGATCGTTTTAAGATAAAAATTCTAATGTTAAAATATCGAGGCTATAATAAATTTTGAATTATAATCATTTAAAGTTATCGAATCATACTGCTTAAAAATTTGTGCATTTAAGTGTGACTGAAAAAAATGCTGAAGTTTAATAAATATTTGTTTCAATAATACTAACGAAATATTTACTTATAGCAAATAAATATTTACTCAAAATAAAAAATTATGCTTAAATAAATATATGTTACATTTAGTAAATATTTCGTTAGTACTATTGAAACAAATATTTATTAAAATTTACTAAATTTTTTTCAGTATACAACGTTAAAGTGATAAAAGCGAAAGCTAATTGTCGCATCTCGTTAATATAAAGACTATGTATGTGAAGATAAAATTATTGATTTTTTCATTATTGATATTCATTATATTAAAAGATTATTATAGCTTCGACATTTGGTATCAAGATTTTCATTTCAAAATGATCTTAAGAATAAAAATGACTGTAGTTTATAATCGTTTTTAGTATCAACTGTTTTACTATGTTAGTAATGATAATTGTTACATATGTACATAATAATATAATATATTATTAATAATATATTATTATTATACTGATATTGTAGCAATAATAGCTATTAAAATAGAGTTTCTAATCAAAAATATTTTGCAATTATAATGACAAATATTGAATATTTTTCTTTTATTGTATGTATTGTGAAATACTAATATATATATATATGTAATAGTTGTGCATCATGGCAGCAAGAACTAACCGAATTATCGACATAATGACAAAACCGCGAATGCCTCTCGACTTTATTACAGCAAGATATCAGTGTTTCATAAATTCGTGGAGTATTGTATTGCAGTCGCGAGCCTCGCGAACCGCTATTTGCATAGAATTCTCGACCCCCGAAGAGTCAAGCGCGGCACCTTTCATAAAAACAGTGTTGGCCGCTGTTGGAGATGCGGCAAAATGAGAAAACAGAATGAGAAACCGGTTCTACGCTTTCAGACGACTAAATGACCTCTGGAGGACGAAAAGAGGAGGTCCGTCATTAATGAAGTAAGAGCCTTTCATCCTTCAAGGCGCGCTTTCACCGGGGGGCTGAAGTCCGCGCATAGGCTTTTAATTAAATTCGTTCCTTCGCCGGTGAACGGCGTGATGCTTAAACAGCTTGCGAAGTCCGTATTCGGGATTACAAACAGTGTACCTGCGCTGATAAGTCAGAACTGCAAAAAAAAAGAGAGTAAGGAAAAAGTGACGAGGAAGGAGTGCCAGGAATTTCAAGGGAATGTGCTATGCTCGGTTCATCGTATCGCAGCATCGTCGCATCGCAGTCAAGAGGACGACAAATTCGCACGCATTTCCCTTTCGTAAAAATTAAACAATAATCTAATCACGTCGAGGATCATCCATTATTAAAATTGCCTTGGTCTCGCGGGAACTTCCATGTAAAATCTACTTTAGCGGGATACTCAATTTATTAAAAGCGTCTCGCATCCAATATCGACTGCACTACGGGAATGTTACAACTGTAACGAGATTCTCAAACGTTTAACAACGATTGTTGTTATCGTTAATTAGCGACAGTCAATGAGAGTCGTATTTTTTTCTAGGATCATTCTTACCTTTGGCTGTCGCTAGTTAATGATAGCGACAATTGTCGATAAAACATTAGAGAATCCTGTTACTGATATTCTATATCACAGAAAAGACGACGTTCCGAATACTCTGGAAACTCTCGATTCAATGTGACGCACTGAAAATGCCATGCGGAGCGTCGAAGTGACGCGGGCGCGTCGCTCGGATGCTCTCTTTCAGTGGCAGGAAGATGGGAGGGAAGTAGGCAGGAGCAGGGGAGTCACCCTTTCACCCGTTAAATTACGAAATATCCCACGGGAAATTCTTCAACCCGTGCGCGCCGGAAGTTCGGGCACCATCTCGCACTTCGCAGAGCGGCTGTGCCACGTTGCGAACAACGAAGATAGATGACGTGGACTTTTGGCGGCCGGATACTGTTCTGCGTCTTCTTATCGGGCGCATAAATCAACGATTCCATCCTGTCGCATCTTACCTCTTTTTTCCCTCGTCCTGTCGCTCTTCCCTCTTTTCGTCTCCAAAAGCGAACGAGACCTCCTTGCCCTGATCTTCTCGTCGCGTCCTCGATCTACATCTTCGACGAGTGGATGATGATGAGGGTTTTGGCATGTTTTCCTATCTCTTGTCCTAAATTAGCGTCTTATAGTCACCGATAACGAGTTAACTTGTCTTTGATAATCGACTGGACGATCAATGGCTGCAAGTCTAGACAATTACATCGCGTTACAATGACGTCTATTCTATACCATATACAGGAAAATGTCGAATGAATTTATAAGTAATTTAGAAAACAATTAAAAGGACAAAAAACGTTATTTTATATTTTATAATTTTTCATATACACATCATCTATTATTTTATTTTTTCTGAAATATTTCTATCAAAGTAACTTACACATGTAGATATACAGTGAAAAAATATGTGATTTGAATTTTTCATCATATTTTATTTTCTAAAAATTGATGTCATTTTTGGTTAATATTCAACAACATACAACCTACATTTATTAATTACATCGTGTTATTTGAAATCTCCAAAAACTTTTGCATTAAAAATAAGATAAATATATATTTGAACATTTAAAAGAGAAAAAACGAAAAAGCTGAATATAAAAAATTCAAGCAACACGAACAGATTTATTGTAATAAAATTTAATTGCAAAAAGTATAACGAAAAGAAATTATTGCAAAAATAGATATTTTCAATTTTTTATTAAAATTTAAATTAATAAAAAACAATTATTATATAAAAATATATTATTAATACTTAATTAATTGGGTCATCGCAAGTTTTGACTTTAATCAAAACATTACATCTGTGCGGTATACTGTCAATCAATTTGTCTATTACAGAGTGAAAAATTACCATTTTCGAAAATCATATCATTTTTCTTATTATATAACAATATGTAATTTTATGAAAATTGATTAATAAAATATTTCCATTAAAATTTATAGCATTATACGTATGTAATTAAAGACGAATTTTATTATTAGTTAACTACAATTGCTCAATTTATAAAAAACCTTAACATTTTAATTTATTGCGTTGCACTTACACGAGCCTATTTTTCTATATAAATATTTTCAATATAATATCATAACGTGTAAAAATGTTTAAATTTGTAATGTTAAATTATGTAAACAATATCACGTAATAAATTCACGTAATTTTTTTACTAACTATTATATTAGGTGTAGTAAAAAGAAATCCATTATTTTTACATGAAATTGAATGAAAAAATAATGGATTTATTTTTACTACATCTAATATTTATTACAATTTATATGATAAAGGACGCATAGAATTCAAACGCACAGGAATAAAAAATTTGTTTCAGAGAATTTTATTTAAATACACTTAAATTAGATATACTAATAACATTTGGAAGATTTATTTACCGTTTGGCGGCCACGATAAGATAAAACTATTCATCTCGTACAAACGCAAGTCAACCGTGAGATTTTCATTACTCGTTGTAGAATAGACGCAAAGAACATTTTTTCAATATACGTAATTTCATTGCCATGGCGCAGAAAAATGTAAAGATTCAAGTGTTACACCTTTTTTATTTTGTAATACCTTTTTTATTATGTAATACTCACAAAAAATACGACATTCACGACTACAGATGACTATAGGGCCTATCTGTAGTCGTATAGTATAGGCAAAGTAAGAGAAGTTCGCAATAAATAAGCAAAGAAGACCAAGTTCGATCAAAACGGGTGTCAAATAATATTTCTTTGTAAATTTTTACAATTTCCAATATCTATATACAAACTGCACACTAATATCATTGATATCACATAATATCACTGATAATATCACTATTATTTGTCGATTTTGAAATACAGTCCTGGATTGAAGTTAGTACCTAATATCACAAATTGACAAATAATTTAATTACGCTAATGTGCATCTTTAACTCTTTGTGTACTGAAAAAACTGAACGAGCAGTTTATAAAATAAAAGAGAGTGATCCCGTTTGAGATTACTCTGTTATTTTATACAGTGCACTGCTCGTTCAATTTTTATTTGACCTATGAGGTAGTTTGATAGTACTTTATTCAAATATAAATTCAAAATTAAAAAATTAAAAATAGTAGACACAATATGGCGGACAAAATTTATAAAAATAATTTGATTGTTATAAAACTCGAGTTTAAAGTTTTTAATTGCAAAGTAACATCAAGTTTCCAGTTTTATCGCTTTATTTCAAGCTTATCAGTGGTGTATAAACAGTTTACTGACTTTCAAACTCTGATATAAACTTTGTGATGAATACTAGATTCTGCTACGAGGTTACTATTCATTTTGAAATTCGAAATTTTCAAGATACATTTAATCTCAAATACCAAGAAACCGATTTTCACGATAATTAGATCATTTTTATGAAATTTGAATTTTAGAATTTTGAGACCAGAGAATCAAATTCAATGATCCGGAAACTTTTACAAAATGAATATTCTTTATAAGTTAGAAAGTTCTTGTGTCCTCAAAGAATTAAAACACTAAAATTTATGTTGCTTAAAAATATCACCTCAGCTGGAATTCGAATCTGGATTTCCATCATTCCGTGACAGACGTTTGTAATAAATTGATCGAACAGCTCTTTCTCCTTGCCGAATGATTATTCCCCTTCTGACGCAAAATCTGCTTTCTTGCCTTTTGACTGGCGCCATGTTAATGCCGCGCATCTTTATTTTTCAGTGGAACGCAGTGGAACATTGTCGGGACAAAATTTATGTGCGAACGGGTGAGATATCTGCAAACCGTGCGACTAGATGATATTCAGTGAAATTTCAGCGACAGCCAGATATAATGTAGCTTTATTTACGGAGTCTGATATTTAATTAGTGTTTTCTTGCCATAATGCCAAGCGGAACCAACTCGCTCTCAGATGGAAATTAAACTCTTTGACTGCTGCTAATTTGAATTCCTTCTTTACGCACTTTACGTTCCCTATGAAAATAATTTAATGCATTATTGAATCAAAACACTCTTCGCTATTCGAGACACTTCAGTTGTTCCTTGACACAAATTTATACGCTCTTTTAGGTTCAAAAAATAACTCGACACTCACGCATAACGTCTCTTCACGAGGTGGTCTTGTTTAATCGCTATTTACTGAAATTCTTTAACTACAGATATCGCGAGTCCAAAATAAATATATTTTAAATTAATATATCTTTGCTTAAAGTTGCGTAAAGTTAATAATAATTAAACAATTTTTTTAATTTTAAAGATCAAAATCCGAGAAACAAGCTTATGTAATTAAAAATTATATAAAATTATAAAAAATAATTTATTTGTTATAAACAATTTTTCATAATGTAGCTGAAGAAATATGCGAGTTCATTGGACTCGCGAATATCATTTACAACGGATTTTATTTCACTATACTCTTTAAATTAGATATTTTATTTTATATCTCTGTGCAAAAAAAGAATTATTACTTGTTTTTTCTGAATCGCGCAACAAGTATATCCTGGTGAATGTTTTGCTGTTTCCTGTCCTCACGTCTCGCGGGCGATACTGGTTTTGAATGATCACCTAAACCAAAAGGGGTTGTCCCGACTGTCGCGTTCGAGATGAATCCCCAGGATTCGTTACGCTCTCCCGATTCAACCCTTCCCCTCCGCGCACACTCCGACCGATTTATCCCCTTTAGTCAGGGTATCTGACTCTCGCGGGATTCCCGCAAATTACCAGAGTCTGCCTGCCGACGTTGACTTTCCTCACGCAACAGATTTCAATTATCTCGATGAAAAGCGGTCGGGGATCGAGTACGAAATTCGTGGATGCGAAAACAGATTCAGTTGTATTTGATTTACAATTCGCATTTACAACGTACGCGGACGATTTCTATCTGCACTCCAACAAAGGATACGCAGAAATTGTCTCAAAAGTTCAATTTTGTAAGCTAGATTTATGATCCAACTTATTTATGGATTCATCAACCATCATAACATTGATTTTAGATTTGATTTCGAATATGGATAAAAATCTTTCCTTATCTTTTTTTTTCTTTTTTTTTTTAAATATTTTTAAATAGGAAATGATGAGAAACCTACGGCGGGAGATTGTTGCCATTTCTGTATATTAAAGATCGAATATATAGTCTTGTGTCAGTACTTTTTTGTCAGCTTTAATTTAATTTCAAATAAGTCGTTTTTGTCAACTTCTATCTTAAAATCAAACAACTCATTTCACTCTGCATGTTAGTTTTTCAATCAGGTTTGTCTATAAGTCAGTTCAATAGATAAATCATCAGATATATAACTTCAAATCAGCGAAAAATCATTGATTAATTAAATCATCCCATTTTCAATGTATAATTTTTGTTTATTTCTGCAGTAAAAGTAATTTTATTAAATAAAATACCACGAATTTGTTGATTTGATTTTTCCTATTTTCTACTTCTTCCAAATAAGACTAATTAACTCTTTAATCTGCGCTGGTAAAGAGCAATGGCGGTTTTTGAAACTTAGTTGTCGCTAACGAAGAGTGTGACGACAGCTTCGATAAATTTTATAGCTTCAATAAATTTTCAAAAAATGTTGTAGCTTTAATAAATTTTATTTGGGAAGATAATCTCTAATTAGTAATCTATGCTCAGAAAGGATGGATGATCAGTGCATAATAAAAGAATCAAATCTCAAATCAAATAAAAATTGCACTTTTAATATAAATCCTTTCTTCCTTTTTATTATAAACTCCATTAATTGCGAAATCCATTGAACTATTCTAATATTTCTAAAAATAATAAAATCCGAATAAATTAAATTAAATCTTCAATCGATTTCAAAATGAATTATAGTTATAAAAATATTAAAAGAAATGGTCCTTTACTTAAATATAAAATCTATTTCCTCTTAAATTGCGCAAACTTGTTCAATCCCAGTAAAGATACTTTAAATGCAATGATCCAAAACGGACATTAAAATATACATATATAAAAAGAGATATCAGTTCGTATATTCAGTATGTTTTGATATAGTTCTATCTTATAAAAAGTTTTTTTCCTTTGATTATGAACAAAACGTTCTGACGAAAATATATACTAAATATTATAAATATAAGCTAAATAAAGTATAAATAAAGAGCTACAATAACATGAACTGCGGAAATTAATAATCACTTGATAGTTAGATTTATAGAAAATATGTTATACCTTTGATACATACCTTCAAAATGTTAGAACACGATCTTGACATTTTACATTTGACTGCTTTTAATGATAACAACAGAATGCACAAACTGAGCAATTAACTGATGCAAACAAGTCTCATGGACAGTGTAAAACATGCTATTTGTTGAATTCATCGTGTAACTACCTACAAACAGCGAGGTCATACGGTTATCTTATTGTACGGATGTTATTTTGCACATATTCGTATCAGTATCATTAAAAATTCAATGTTCTCTCTCTCTCTCTCTCTCTCTCTCTCTCTCTTTTAGTTAGAATTTATCATCCATATTATTATTCATGCAAGTTAAATACGAGTACCAAAGTGGAATACTAACCGACCCTCCTTAGTCATTAGTACTTGGGCACTATTGTTGTCCCAAGAGCTTATTTTGAGAATGATACATCTCTCACATAGCAGCCATCGTGGCAAACAAACGAAAGATGATTCGTTACGGGAGGTTCCAAAACCTCGTTAGGATTCTTCATTATTAATCTTTCTTTTTTACCTTTATTATTTAACGGATTAAAAATTATTTAGCCGGATTTTCTCCGACGAGAGAAAACCTCTTGCAAACCTCTTTATCATGAAAAAAAAAAAGATTGATAATGACAGAATCGTCATATTAAATGGTCCGCGAAAAAATAGAAAGTTATTTGGAAAAAACTATAGTGAAGGAATAGAAAGTTATTTGGAAAAATTATAGTGAAGGCTTCTTATCTCGCAGTCAACTCTTCGCTAACCGTGGCGCAAATATTTGTGCGATTGAATTGCAACAGTAGGAAGTGCTATTTAAATTGCAGATGAAGCGCGCGCCGATTAAAGTTATTAAATTTGAGTGGTTAATTAAGCGAGAACGCGGTCCACATCGCCCCACGTCTCACCTTTACACGCCTCTTCGAATATGCAATAGAGCTGTTAATGAGTCGTGGGATCCTGAATTTCCGCGGAGAGTAATACGGATTTTGATAACGTTTTTATTACCTTTCGCAGAAAACGAGCCAAATCAGTCACGAGAACAATAATCGTGTATGAAAAAACTCTAATATAAAATTATTGAGGAAAGGATATATCTCAGGGAGAATGTCATAAAAATAACGATAGTCTCTCGAGAGGACTTTTGCATTATTAAGTAATATTAAATTCAAAACGTCAAATTATACCCAATTTGAATTATTTTTAATCATTCCTATGTTTCTACTCAATATATTATTAACTTTTAGAGAGTTTATTTTCAAATTCTTATAGCTTTCCTTAAATAAGAATTGTTATAATTCATTATTTTATTATATTCTTTGTCTTAAAATATGGCACTTTTTTCGCCAGTGGTTTTTCTGTAAAGATTAATATAACTAAAATAATGAGAAGTTAAACAATGTATTTGAAGAAACTAAATTTGATTCAAATTTAGTTTCTTCATTATTTATTAAGTGCTTTTTATTTTATTATTATTTACTAAGTGCATATGTTAATATAAACACTATTTTGTAACTCATTGTAAACAATTCAACTATAGAAATTGATTTATATTTTAACATATAATAAAACTTAAAAATAATAAAATATTATTTAACTCAAGAAATTGAGTTATTGCTCTGATATCTAACAATGAATGATACAACAAAATTCTAATTCAAAATTATTGAGAAGATATCAAAGAGAATGTCATAAATATTTCTTATTTTATAACAGCGTATATCGCGTGTGCAATTCTATTATTTAACACAGAAATTGTTGAACGCGCGCCACTGTTTATTGACAACGAGGTGCGTGTGCTGCACGAGATCGGAAATCACAAACGGCGGAAGAAATTTTTTATCCATCGTATTTGCAGAGCGCAATTGTATTTCGCCTGGTTCGTCGAAGGAAATGCGTTATTGGAAAGCTGCCACGCGATGGAAACTTTGTTGAAAACATTTAATATATATGTCCTTTTTAGACATACACACACACACACACACACACACACACACACACACGCGCGCACATACATATCTATATCTATATATATGTATATATATATATAAAGAATATATCGAGAAGACGTGTAACAGCTGCGATAATTCCGTTTACTTTCCTAGCACAGCAAGCAAAGTTTCATGGCAACTCAGCAGAGATCAGAGCACTTCAAGAGTTCTCGCTACCGTTGCATAATCCTTAAAATTATCATTAATAATTATTATTCATGAGATATCACGTAATGCGTATTATTTAAACACTTGATGTATCACGACACGAGAGTGAGGATTGACGAAAATTTTCATTCTGAACGATATTTGCGTAATATTCAAATATGAAACTTCAAAGAGGAATTGGACGAGCATGAAATGCTCTTCGCACCCGCGATCTTACGTTGTAGCGGGAATTAAACGGCAATGTATGGGAAAGCAAATCTTGTCGCCTTATGCAAACAAATTCTTACGTGCACTTTCGCACTTGTGCGGAAGTACTAGATGCAGGATGCATATTAAGGTATCGCGCATTGAGTCTCATCTAAAACGTGCGCTGTTTAAAGGGACCTATGAGTCGCTTTGAAGATGGCATTTCTTGCGGACGGTCTATTTCCACGGAAGAGAAATAGAGAAAGCAAAGGAAAATAGAGAAGGGGGGGGAAGAAGAGGGAGAGGGAGAGAAAGAGAGCGAGAGGGAGAGGGGAGAGAGAGAAAACGAGAGGAGGAAAGGAGGAGAGGAGGAGGAGGAGGAAGAGGAGGAGGAGGAGGAGGAGGAGGAGAGAGAGAGAGAGAGAGAGAGAGAGAGAGGTTCGGAGCATAATAATTCTGTGCATCTGTTCTTATCGTTAAGCGCTCTGATATTACATGCTTACGCCACGAATATGCTGTTAGAATTTAATATTATGTATGCGATAATTTAAGCGAACCGAGAAAAGCATCTCTCGTGTCTTGCAACTTGTAGATATCTGTAGATACACTAAACTCATTAACCTCGGTGTAAAAAGTTTTTCGTGGTTTAACAATCGCAACAAAAAAAAAACAGTCTCCGAATTTATTGCAGACTTTGTAGAGTAATAGGTGTAGTTAAGTCGTAAGACAATATTGGTTAATTAATTACAATCGAATGTAAGGAGAATAATCAATTATGATTGGTTCATTTCTTACAGATTAACACTTATGACATCTATTATGTTTTGGGATTAATGGACTTTTTATTATTATAATAAACCGTCAGTAATACATCAGAAGTCAACGAGTTGTAAGCGAATCAATAGTGTATCATAAAACAATAATAAATCAGTAATATATCAGTGAAGATGCCGAATTCCATTCCTTATTATATTTTAAAACTCAGACTGTGTTTTGATTGACCAAAAGGCCTGTCATCTTTATCGAGATTGACCCGAAAATTAAACGATCTAATACGATTTACTCTCGATGCAAATAAGATAATTTATAATTCTGACTTATGTAGTGTGATATGAATGTTGACTAATAGCTTATTATAGAAAGCATATATAACATAAAAAATCCAGAGAATAATAATAATAATAATAATAATAATAATAATAATAATAATAATAATAATAATAATAATAATGCCATGAATACGAAGAAATACAGATTAATATATGAGAACAAATGTATTATAATAACCCAATCAACGGACAATTTTTAAAGTGCTTTTAAATATTTATTTTTCATTAATTATATATGTTCAACAATTTGTTATAAAAATGACATTTATTAAATATTAATTTAACATTTTTTAAATATTAATTTAATGTTTATTGAATATTTATTTTACATACATTGATTACTCATTTGCAATAATGATTTGAAAAAAATCAATAAAGGAAATGAGAATAGCTAATAAGAGTCTATGCAGTTATTAGTGCATAAAAATATATTTTCTTATATACATTTAAAAATTATATAATGCAGACGTTTCGATCATGGTTTTTGATCTTCTTCAATGTAAATTACAAAGAATTAATTAAAAAACTGATAACTGGATCTGTAATTTTTGAATATATATTGTATATATATATATATATTCACACATCAATAACTGTATAGGCTTTTATCAGCTATTATGTTTCCTTTATTGATTTGTTCACAGAGCCTGTAGAATTATTATTATTACTGACTTATAAAAATATTTATTCAATATTAATTTAATATTTATTTTACGTTAATTATTTTATAAGCAGTACGTGGCTAACAAAAAGCTGAACAAAAAGCATTAAGAAATTTTCTCACCAATGCATGTTTATGATTCCTTGAAGATAAGTTTTCAAAATTGAGCTTCAAGATGAAAATAAAGATAGTACTTTTATAGTTTTCGTCCTTCAACATTAAATTATCCCTTAAAATTTTAAATAAACTATATATTTTAAATAAATTTATTTAATTTTTTAATTTATTAAAATTTATTTAATATTAAAATTATGTTTTGTTAAATTAAACAATGTTTTTATAATGTTAAAATAAATATTTTTTAACAAAGAAAAGGAACTATCCCATTAATTTCTTAAATATTATTTTGTCTTATTGCTAAAAATATTTTTAAAAACGTTTAAAAAAATTTTTTTCTTTACTGATTGGGAATGAATAGTTTCTTAAGAGATGAAGCACTCAATACTATTTATTACTTACAAGTCTAAATCTTAATGACGTAATTAACATAAAAGATATGGTGTAAATATATAATATCTTGTCCTCATCTTCTCTGACGGGCTTTGATAGTCCTTAATGGAGCTATACTTATGGAAATGTACTTCTGAATATGCATTGTAGTCTGCGTACATAATGGAGGCGTGGAATTCCAAGTGGAATTTAATTAAACGAACTAGTACTATCTATGCATGTGTCCCTCTAATTAACGTCATATACCAGGCCGCCGAATATTGCTAAAATTCGATGGACCCGTGGTGAAACGATGAGTCATCAGGGAATCGCTCTCTTTTCGTAGAGCGCTACGAGAGAAAATTACTTCTTTGAACGCTAGCTGGGAACGCTAGCGCGAGGTCGGAAAGTCAAATCGAAAAGATCTCAGGCCGAAAGGGATTTCGCATTACAAAGCTTAAGCTGTATACTACGCGCTTATATTTCAACTTATTCTCTGCGCGCGTGAAGAGGTCTGCCGCGGAAGTTCAAAGGGAGTTTCGCGAACACTGTTCTCACCCCATCATCTCTCTACACACTGTCGGATAAGGTTTGCGTTACGAAAGCTGGGATCCTTCCGTGAAGTGTCTTGGAATTTTGCGAGAAGGTCATATTAGATAGTATCACGCTTCACGCATGCCTCTCTTTCCTCTCGCGTGATTTCACGCTTTAATCGCGATTGCATAATATCTCGAGAATCCGGACTACTGCGATCGTGTATCTACTGTGTTGTAAGAAGAACATGCTGCATTAGACTGATACGTTAGCGTGTTGAAGCGAGATCAGCCGATATCGTATGTAGAAGAAAGAAAATGGTATCAGATCCTGCGACTGTAAGAGGTGTATTATTAAACTACGCCCTCGTAGCGTATCGATAGCTCAGAGCTAGAAAAGTTAATATCACCTTGTTCTTTGAAAGCAAAAGAAAGAAAATAGTATATACGTACAGATCTTATTATTATATACTATGACGTTTACGATCGATAACTCGAAGCAAGAACAGGTGATACCATCTCACTCTTTAGATGTAGGAAAAAATGAAAATTTGTGTGTGTGTGAAATACGCAAAAACATGACGAGCCATCAAACTTTTGCTAAAGAGATATAGTCTAAGTTGATATTGTACTCGAATTGTATTTTATCGTCACTTATAAACTTTCAAATAGTGTATATCATATGGTTTTATTTTCCGCATTTATTCCAATTTCCATTTCCTTCCAATTTCCATTATTGCTCTGTGCAGCCAACAATAACAAGCGTCGGAGCAGCTATAAAAAAATCTATATTTTAACTGTAATATATGTATATAATACATGTACATTGTCGAAAGTTTGAGACCACATATAAAATTTGAAAATATTAAAAAATTTAATCTTTGATTATCATTTGGACTCAAAAGGAAAATTTTACGATTTACAATATATATGATTGAAATACTATAAATTATAGGATACTTTGAACATTTCTCTATCAATTCGCCGTAAAGCAGTTCATTCGCATTCTATATTTCAAACAAGACGCTTTAAAAATTAAGTGTAATTTTCATGGCTGTATTTTATGATTAATTTAAGAATATTAGAATTTAAGAATTATGAAATATTATTTATATATGTGTGTATGTGTACATACACACACACACACACACACACACACACACACACACACACACACACACACACACACACGCACGCACGCACGCACGCACGCACATACGAC
>Ga0157364_1002994_pt1 | contig 16178 bp, 10 predicted proteins | sample AttsexASBM2_FD_111476 | JGI IMG/M metagenome (GOLD analysis project Ga0157364, IMG submission 111476) | Fungus gardens microbial communities from leaf cutter ant in Ribeirão Preto, State of São Paulo, Brazil - Atta sexdens ASBM2 | ecosystem: Host-associated > Fungi > Mycelium > Unclassified ...
AAAAAATTAAATTAAGAAAGTAAAAGATAAAAAAAGTTATTATTAAATTATCATTCCAAAAAAATTAGTTAAAAATAATTTAAAAAAAAAAAAAAAATTTTTTTTTAAAAAAAAAAAAAAAAAAATTAAGATAAAATAAGAAAATTGTTATTTAAACTATAAAATTGTATTGCTGAATATAAATATTGATCTTATTGAACTGCTTTATATGTGTATAACATTTATTTTTATACGGAAAGTATAAATTCTAGCCACTTATGTATGTAAAGATTACACACCTGATATTCTTTTTCTTAACAGTTGTTTAAAAAAATATAACGAAATATTATGTTCCAGATATTTTTTTAAATCACTTGTGTTTTCAAGGAATATACTTGTTTGAAAACATCTTATAAAGATTACTACTGTTTGTCAAAGCAAACTGCTCAAGAGCCTCTTGTCGATCGATCACTGTGCGTAAACTATTCCTCGTTTCAACTCACATTTTCTCATTTTATTCCCAGATAGTTCGCATAGTTGAATTTAGTACCTCTTGCTCCGCCCTAATCTTCCGCAATTCACAATTGAGCTCAATGGAGATTTAAGTACGGTATGAATTAAAGTTAGGCACTACGGTAGAAATTCGCGAATCTTCCATTTTACGCGCGGTACTTTTAGAACTTCAATTTTTCATTACAATACAGAATGGATTAGTTCATCCACCCTTTGTAGCACGAAAAAATGTGTATATGAATGAACGGTTTGCTCTTATTTCCGACGGATTCCGACTCAAAGGAATATTATATTACAGTCTTGGCGTTTTACAATTACTTATTTTTTTACCCGCGTTTAAGAGAAATTGCAGAAAAGATCAGTAATCTCTGAATCATTTTGTTCTGGAGTACGTATATAATTTTATGAACGCATCAGCGAGATTATTTTTCTTTGTAAGATCCTTCTAGGCTCGTTCTAACGTACGTTTAAAGCTGCCTTGTATTACGTTCTGAAATTTTCATGTCGTCGACCTCAAGCGCGAAACGTTGCGAGATATTTACAGTCGTAATTATCGCCATCTCGTGTCTTTCCTGTGAAAATCCATGCATCACGAAAAACCACGGTCTGCTAATCTATGATGGCGCAATTGCTTATCGCTTTATCCTGTAATATTATCGCGAGCGTTTCGGGAGCGGCCCAGCCACGGCCCGTTTCTCACGGCCGAGCTCACGAAATTCTTAAGTGAGGTCGATCGAAATCACCTCCGTGATGTATAATCCAAACTTTGTTCGCGTTTACTTTAAGATCGATTAATGCAGTCATGTCGATACAATATCAGCACAGTTCTTGACTTCATGTACACAAGGTGTCCAAAGAAATGCGATGCTAGAAGTCCTCAAGTAAAAGATTGAACACTATATGTTTGGTTCATCATATTTTTCAAGACCTGCTTAAGATAGAATGAGATTGATTGTGCATAAGATAGACAGAGATACTCATGTATTTTATTCTATCTAGTGTATTTATTTCATTCTATCTTAAGCTGAAAATTCTGAAAAATATGACTAATCAGAAGTTGTAAACGATGTGTAATCTTTTATTTAAGGACTTTTACACAATTAAAGGATCACCATGTTTCGTGAAAAAACAAATGGAAAATGCGAAATAAGATTTGTTTACTGAAGATTCTGTTTTTGGAAAAAGCAGCCTCGCAAAAGTCGACGTGATACACGTGTGTGGATCTTCTTTTCAATTCTTTCGAAATATATTTCAATAATTCTATCGAGATACACCCCGTATGTACTTGTATACATGAAAGACACCCTTACAACTTTGTGACTCTTCGAGTTCGGACGAGTTTATCTTCCAAGTGCATTATCAAGTACTCTGCAGTTTCGGGAAAGAAAGCGAGTCGACCGCGGTATTTTGTGGATATCACGCGAAAAAATATACTCGACGCGAATCTTGCACGAGTCGGAGACATTCTTTCACGCCATCTTAAAACTCGTTGCTTTGCTCTTCGAGATGCATTGTCGTCGTGCTGACGATAAAAAAAAAACGAAAGCAGATACCGGGAATGTGAGGTGTTAGAAACGTTGCATCGCGAATTATGCACCTGTAGCTGTAGTACGCAAAAACGAGAAAAGAGAAAGAATTAAACGCGCACATCAGCTCTTAAATCCGTTTCAGCGGATAATTGTTTCTCGGATATAAAAGAACTAGTATGATAACGATGCGTTTTTTGCACTTCGAAATTCAGAAAAACATTCTCTTTAAATCATGGACTAAACCGCTAAACCTAGAAACTTTACGTCACGTGCGAATGAACAGTTCGAAAAACAATTTGCGATACGAGTGAGGCCGTACGCCGAAAGTTTTTAATTAGTACAAACCGCCGCAGGTTTAATTACGGAATGTGCGCAATGGTAGTACTTAAGTATGCTACTTTATGGAACGGAACAATAAACCTGCTAAATTACAGCAAACGTAGCAAAGTAGTAACAGCTATTAAAACTTCAGTCAGACGATGCATAATGAAGTTCCCGAAGCTGTGAAACTTGTGAGGCTTAACTACGATTGCTACGCAGTAGGGCTTATATTGTTTCAATAATATTAGTGTTTTCTCAATGTTAAAGAGCTCGCTACAATTACAGCAAAATCGGAATCGGATTGCAGCGGGATAAAGAAAGCTCGCTCAATAGTATCTATATATCGAGAAAATTAATCCATTCAGTGGAATAATGGAAATCTTGTGAACATGGAGGTTTAAGCGATACGTGAGATTATTTCCATTTGAATGATTCCACCATTGTTACTGCATCGAAGAGTGAATCTCTTCTCGATTCGAGCAATGCGAGAGAGAGAGACCTGTCGACAAAATAAAATTTAGTCTCTCGCATTAAAGACAGAGAGAGCGAGAGAGAGCGAGAGAGCAAGAGAGAGAGAGAGAGAGAGAGAGAGAGAGAGAGAGCAAGAACGATAAGTCACGGACGTCGTGTTCGCGAGTCTGTTATTCGCGAAAATGAGGACAGGGTGAAAAAAAATTCCCCAACGACTGCAATTGTGCACCGAGGAGACGTGACTAATACACATCGCGCGCAGGGCACGTGAAGATATGGAGCATATGATGCGTGCCTGCGCGTAATTCTTCTTCCTGTCTACGGGATGAATATGCGGAACGCGGGGCAAGATAATAACCACGAAGAACGATACGCTCGTCCAGACTCACATAATTTTCCGTTATAATTAAACGTTCATTACGCCTAATGACGAGCACGACAGCGGTTTCCAGGTTGCTTAAAAATACGACGTTCGGTGCCTTGATTCCCTTCTGCGAACACGAACGATGCAACTAGTTTCGCAAAGGCGCACAACGCCTAACCTTTTTTTTCCTTTTTTTTTCTTTTCTTTTTCTTTTTATTAAAATACCGCAGTCCTGAAGGAAGGAGATACCGCATAATTCACGTCGGGGGCGTACGCGAAGTGATTGGCCCAATTAGTATATATACATTCGTACAGTTTTCTAGCGCTCGTGAAGCACTCGTCGTTCGACAAATCAGTCGATATCCTCGAAAAATATATAGGCAAGGGCACTCGTGACTGGAACATGTGGTGAACTGATATTACGAAAGTTTTTAATTACCGGTATCTTCAACTTTTTCCTCTCCTTTTCTATTTTTTTTCTTTTTCTATCACCGTTTGCCGTTCGCCGCCAATCTCCGATTTTCGCATATTCACCATCCACCTTCTCTCTTTCCCTCATCCATCTTCTCCTTCGTCTTTTTATCTGAATAAAAATGTCAGCATCTCTCGTTTCGTTCACTGAAACGTGTTCCCGTGCGTGCAAACCGCCACTTTGCACCAGAACGGGGAAATTAATTAAAGCGTCTCGTTCCCGCGTGCATCTGCGGGATGAGAAGGTGCCGGAGGGAAACAAATGAGGAGCGTGAGATGAGAGATGCGTACCTGAGAAGAGAGGCTGGAATTTAACATTGAGCTTACACAGCTAAGCTTCCGGCATTTCCGTTAATAGATTCCTTTCTACGCTCTCTCTTTTTTTTTTATCGCAAAAGTTTGACGGGCGAGCAATCGCGGATTTGGAAGCGATTTCGGCATCCCCCGTTTCCCTTCTGTTCGCAGGAGCACTAACCGGGTGATTGATCGTCGTAACTAACTTCGAGGTATTGAATTAAATGCATATTACTTGACCGCAGAACTTCGATCGATTCCGGGAAAGTCCAACACACAGGAACAAGCGCTCCCGTCCTTTCTCGCCGTCCTCGTTATTCTGAGTGCACGGCGGTTAACGTCGGTGCATACCTACTGACGACGTTAATTAATGCACCGGCGTTTCACTCCTGGTACATCCACGGGAGCGAACCGTCGACGTTGAGTGCACACCGATGCATCGCAGCCCGTCACGTTACAAGTAGTAGCTATCGGGAGGGTTGAAACGCACCCTTCACCCCGATTGCTTATACAGACACGACGTCGATAGATGGGCGCGAGATTCCCGAGGGATCTCTTAACTGTAATACGAAAAAGAATTATTTACATGATATGGATTTTGTTATGTGGAATTAAGGGGAAAAAAATGGCGATATTAATTACTTGAGAATTAAGTTAATTAGGTACTATTAATTATATTACAATTAATTTCAATAGCGTTAGTTAATCATGAAATTTACCCGAGATCCCCACGAAAGTAAAGTAATTAGGTCTAGTGAACAGTTTCGTAAGTTTATATTACAATAACGATGCAAGTTGCGTTCTTCATCTATAAAAGAATTCTATTTATGCTTTTATTCCGTACTCCCGGCTTTTCATTCGTCGTACAAGCGTGCCTTGTCCTATTGCTCTTGGGAAAGCAAGATCGAGCGGCGAGGCAGCGCCGCATAGCGAATGCGAGAAATACGTTCTACGCGGAATGGAAAGTCGAGGAAATGTGAAGGGACGCCGTTGCGGCGAGTTTTGTTAAAAATAAGAGCTCAAGGGACATGCAGAAATGGGAAATTATTCCGACGTCGACGTGATATTTCAGCAGCTGATGTAGGAAAAGATGTTACGAATATGCATCTCCGGGTATTGCGCGATATTATATTTATTTCTAAATGCACTTTATGAGTCCCACGCTCGTCGAACGAGATATTATATATAGCACGGGTGACGAAGCATAATTTATTGCGAAAATGTTTCTTAACGCCTAATAAAAATATCCTGAGTTTCTTGCAACCTGCACATCATTTCAACCACATATATAGGAATCCTTCTACTTATGATTACTTATGATTACTTATGATTACTTTGATTTATTTTTACACTTACCTATATATTAATATGCGCTAGAAAAAGATGAAAAATAAATTAAACCAGGATGAAAATTAATCTACATTAGAAACGGGCATTAATTTTGATTGGGTCATTCGTGTTCTGCACATTTCTTTGAAATATTAAGAATTAATTTGTTATATTGTAATATTTATATACAATACAATTTATATATAATACAATACAATTTTTTTAAATACACAATCTTACAAATATTTTCTCAAGATGTTAAAGTATGTATAAGAATCATAATAATTTTTGTATACAATAAAGGTAATGAAAACTACTATGGATCACGAACTCATATGTAATAAAGAACTGTTACATTGCAAAAATAATAACGTTATCGGTCGAAAAATCATGTTTGAAATAGACATTCTAGATAGTCAAATCTTGAGACCCTATGGATTCTGTACCTGATTTGGGCCGAAACATATTTGGCCCATTTTAACTTAGACATAAAATATTTCGAGAACAGTGCATTTTTCAAAAAAATGTTTTAAATAAAAATTGTGGGATTTGAAGAAAACCACCAGATGAGCTACTTAGATTTTGGATCCAGGGTCTTATTCAAGTAGGCGAATAAGTCCCTGGATTTAAAATCCAAGTAGCTCATCTGATGATCCTCTTCGAACCCCACAACTTTTATTTGAAACATTTTTCTTAAGCTTTGACTATTTACAATATTTATTTCAAACATGATCTTTCGACTGGTAACATTACTTTTTTATCATTTTTGCATTGTGACACATTCTCTTGTAAGGATTAACTTACTTTTTCATAACATAATCTTATCCATATAATAACTAATAACACAAATATTAGTAATAGAGAAAGAAAATCAATAGATTTAATATTATATGATTACTATTCGACTTACGATCGAAGTCTCAGAATATAACCCTGTTATAAATAGGAATACTTATATTTTTTCCGAATTGCGGCTCAATGTGTTGCATATTAATCATTTTTTACTTTAATCATTCAGAAATGAACATCCATTTAAAGAACTGACTGTCCATATAGTATTCTAGTTGCAAATCACGAGTGAACGAAAACCGAAATCAAGAGCATGCACTCTTATCTTACATGTGTCAAAATTATCAGGTGCATAATTAATATTTTCTACGACGCTGCACCACTTTAATTCGGCTTTTGGATACGCCACTGGTGTCTAAAACAGTTCTACGTGTACAAATCGTACGTGCCGCGGAATATACGTGATATTGGCACGCAAATCCAACCCCTCTTTATTATTTCCTTCTCTCTCTTCTCTCTCTTTCTCTTTCACTCCTTTTGTCTTTCTCATAGAGACGAGGGGCGTGTAAAGAGAGCTTGAGTGCAGAGACCGATCAAAAGGACATCGCGTGCCGCCCGCTCGTTCCGTTCTCCCTTCCAGCTCCAGTTCGTGCCATTTTTTCTCGTTATTCGCATTTCAATTAACCTTGTTGCTATTCCTGCCGGTTTTTTGCGCTTGTGTCATCACGGCCAATATTTGAGAACTACTTGTCGTCTCGTATTGGGAGGGATCGTGTCATTTTTTTTCTCTCTCGACAAGTTTACCCGTGTCGAAAAAAATTGTACGCCAATGTCCGTAACTTTCTTTTCTAACGTATTTTATTATGCATTGGAGGATACACGATATAGTTTCGAGAGAAGGGTGTGTTACTGATCAGAAACGTTGCGTGTCGGGCATTTATTACGCCGCGTCACATCGCTCCTTTTTTCCATCCCTGTGTAATTTAATTAAAACCCGCGGTTACTCACCCGGCGTGTGTTTCGTATTTAAATTTCTCCGTAGTGCCTCTGAATTTTTTTATCCTATAATGATTTGTGCGTTGCATCCGTGCGAGAATGCTTCTTTCCTCTATCACTTCTCTTCGAAGGACAAACGATTTCTACCGTAATAGTTTGTGCGGTTACAGTAAACTTTCTCACATATCGCCAACTCGCATTGAAGTGGAAACATCTGATTGCTCGAAGACACGCGAAGTTTAACATCTTGTTCGATCCGGGGCGCGTACGAGCACTGATATGTGTTCACTGTTGGACCGAGATCGATAGACGTTTAAATATTGCCAGACGGTAATGCTAATTCTCCGTAAGAAGAAATAATTTTAGACGCAGGATTTTAGATATAAAGCATTAGATATATTGCTGGTAGAAATGTATACAGTTTTTTTTTTTAGATCCAATTAATATTATTGTATTCTCATTAATTATACTGCATAGGAAATGGACAAAACTTGATAGAGTTTTAATAGCTCTCTTTGAAGCTGTTCTCTGAAGCTTTAAGAATATCTATGTGTAATTTGCGTAGACACTTATTCAGTTTAATATTAATAAATTGTTATTAAATAATTAAAGTAGTATTAATCAAATATTAATAAATTATTATTAAAATATTAATAATTTATTATGAATTAAATCATTGTTCTCTCTTTTAATCCATTTATCTTGTTTTTTGTTCAACAAATAAGTTCAGATTTTGAGCATCTTTTGTGCGTGATAACTGCAAGTAAAGCGTTACATCTTGATTGGGATCCTAAGTAGTTTTACTTCTCAGTTACTTGGCAGAAGTTAATAATTATACAGTTAAAAAAAATGTATGAAGTTTCTAGGATAGATATTTCAAATTTCCAGAATACATTTAGAGATAAACGGATTTATATATTGTTTTTTAGCTTAATGTAAAACTGAAAATTTTGTCTTTGCAAGAAATCTTCTATCCACAGAACATCTTTGAAAGAAGCAAGCGATTGAATAAGTTAGATATGAAAATCCTATATCCTCTTTACTCTTCGTGTTCCATCTTGATGCAACGCGACTATAATATCGACGTACTTTATGCAGCTGGACGATTCTCCAAAAGCTACTCGACGAGAGGATCGTTCAGCTGTTTGTAAAATATTTATAATATCCGAGCGTTATACTGTCAACGCGTTTTGTTTGTGCATATTTTATGTGAGATATGGCTAAGTCAGGAATTGGCAAACGTTTCTAACAATATATTTGCGAATACTTCCTTAATCAATAATTCGAAGCCACATCCTTGATTCTACGTGAATGCTAACCCAATGTTATGCTTTTAAATATATATATATATATATATATATATATATATACATATATGTATTGCTGAAGAAATCCCATTAGGGACTGGGACATATGCGCCCGTATTCGTAGTTTCATGACTGATCGCGATTTAACTTATTGATCATGTTGAGAAAGTTTCCGTCGTTCTATATCCGTATATATAGCGCAACATGTCAACTCGATTTGAATTCCATATTCCCGTTTCCTCCGTATTCCTCCTCGCGGTGTACTTCGCTAATCGTGAAGCGCAGTGATTATGTCGCTTTGAGGTGTTTAGTTTACCACTTCGTGAGAGCGCATCTCCGCGAACTCAATGCGCACCAAAACTTCGCAATTTGTGCGAAACGACGTGTCCCCGCGATAACGTCAACACCCAGTTTTCATCGGTGAAATTTCGCTGAAAGTCTCCGTTTGCGGTAAAAATAAATTAGCACTGACTTGCAAATTACGTTTCGTCAGCAAATACGGTGGAACGGCGAAGACAGTGAAGAACAATGCGCGAGGTATCGACCTTTTTTTTTTACTTCTCTCAACACCACCATACTTTTCGTATTGATAAAACAGTTTTACGGGATGATGGTAGCCATTCGCGAAAGGTCACACTATCCTGAAGACTTGTATCACGGGTAAATAGCGTAAATGTGTCTTGCAGTAAACGACATTACTTTGTCAGTCTCAGTTGTGTGAACTAGTTTCAACGCCATTTTGGAAAATGTTGAAAGAAGATGTTTGCTTTAGAAGCCAACCAAGGTTAATTAAATATTGTCAAAATATAAGATAACGTTTTATTATTTTCATGAAATTAATAAGGTTTTTATTTTAACGTCGTGTTTCACAAAAATCTATTTTAAATGGTTTCCTACACAGTAAAAAAACATTTTGTATTTGTGTTAAAAACGGCCCACTTAAGTCTGTTAAAATTTTGTGTTGAATTTTTAATACATAGAATTTATATTTTTAATACATTAATTTTTAATACATGGAATGTTAATTTAATACAATGTGATTATGTTACTTGAATATTTTATGTTAAATTGATATTTAATATTTCTTAACGTTAAAATAACACAGTTTATGAATAATTGAATAAATAACAAAAATAATGTGATTTAAAATGTAAATTCTAATGGAACAAATAAATGAAATACATTAATTTAATATATTCTTAATGTTAATTTTAATGAAGGAATATGATTGCTTGATAAATTGTGTTTTTTTTGTGTTAAATTTTTATATAATATTTGTGTCACTTTTTGACATATTCATCTTATATTAAATTAACATAAAAATATGTATTGAAACACATGAAACACATGTGTTAAATTTAACAGAAATTTTCCAATTGCGTTGGCGAGAGATATTAATTATATCTTGCAACGAAAGACTGTCTCGCTTTGTCAGGCGTCGAAGCGTTAATTTTGCACTTCAAAGACATTTTACGTAACAAAATATCACGGTGATGATCAAAACTTGGGTGCATCTATATATGTCGTTCGAAAAGGATAATGTGCATTCGCGCTCGAGCGTTGCGCACTGTTCATGCAATTTTCGTTCGTATATGCTGCAGCTTTCAAACCGCAGCTTTCACGGTAAATTATACGAGCTTAATCAAACAGCAGTAGTTGGTCTTGGAAGATTGTAATCGCTGCGACGACAATTCGATGAACTACAACGAGGAGAGTGGTTGCGTGCCGCTAGACAAATTGCAAGTTCGTAGTTACAACGAAGGAATTTTCGCATAGCAATATAGTACACGTTTATAGTCCTCCCTTATTACAGAATAATTTATAGCGACGTTATATTTTAGCAAGAAAGAGAAGTCCTACGATAGAATGGTCTTTACGTTGAAATTGTGGCTCGTATTTCTGCTTCGCTTGTACATTGACGGCAATATAATACAGGATTTCTTGGATCCAACGAATATGCGTTTATCCATGAGTTCTTTGATCAATTCGGAATTCTTTGATCAACGGAAATTAAATGCAGAATAAGGTATTTGCACTTGCGAAGTCTAATAATCGTTCCATTCGTCGACGTTTTCTTGGCGCATGCTAGTCAGCTCCAAATTGATCAAAGAATCCGTAGATGAAACGTAACACCCCGTGAATAATCTCCGTGAAAAGTTTTACTGGTCTAATCGTCTAGCACGATGAAAACGTATGGATACGCGTCTATCGGGAGTTGAAGCTTTAACAAAGCTCTCGCTTTTCACCCTTTCGCGCGCGTCGCGCGCATCGCTCGGTGATATTTAACTATTGGCTTGAGAGAAAGAGAAATAGAAAGAAAGAGAGTCGAGAAACATGAGGGCTTGGTGGAGAAAATAAGGTGAAGAGACGAAAGGAGAGAGAAAGGGGCGAGGCCCGGCTTCACGTCGCGTCCATTAGGAAATGAGGCATCCCAAGCTTAACGAAGTCGCGACTAACGCTTCCACAACGCCTCCATCGCGTTTCCCTTTGCTCTCTTTACTTCGAATTACTCTCGGATTTGAATAAGGCAGGCGTGAAGACAACCGCATTACCGCGTCTTTTCTCCACGCGCCGTTTCTTGTATTTAATCTTATGCTACGCCCGGGAATATTTCCCTAATTGCTATTCTGCGAATTACACGCGCGCGGATATAAATTCGTTTCTACGATAACGCTCATCGTTGACACGCGATCGTGCCCTTCGACTCGGCATTTTGCCTAGGGCGTGTTTGGATTCTCTATCCGGGAGAAGAATGGCCCCTGTGTTATTTTATCTTTGTTTAAACATCTCATTACGGGAAGAACACACTGTTGGTATATTTAATCTAATTTATTTATAACTTTTATGAAAGATTGTAAAATTTTTTTTTAAGCGAAATGCCAAACATTAAAGAACATTAATATATCAGGCAAGTGTATGAACCTTTAATAATAAAAAAAGTAAGTTATAAATATTGGAAAAAGTATTGGAAATATATTTAAAAAATTGAATTCTCTCTCTCTCTCTCTCTCTCTCTCTCTTTGAGAAAAATATTCTAAATTTTAATAAATGCGGAAGGATCAATTTTGCTGCAGTATCTAAAAATTTAGTTAGAAACAAATCAAAATAAATACATAGGAGTCGTGATGAGTAATGTTGTAAGAAGTTTTAAATAACATTTTACAATTATCTTGAACATCCTACATAATTATTTTAATAATCCAATAAAATTATTTTCAAAATTATATTTACTTAAACTTTTAGATATTTTAACAAAATTGTTCTTTTCGTATATTTGTTCAAATAGTATTAACAGTTTACAGTTAGGATAAATAAATATTTACTAAATATAGTAGTAAAAAGTGACAGCTAAATTAATTATTCTTGTTTTAAATATATATATGTGTGTGTGTGTGTGTGTGTGTGTGTGTTTGTATCTTATTAATAAATATTCAGCTAGTAGATTTGCTTCTGAAAATTAGAAAAGTCAGAGAATTGTTAAAGAAATTAAAAATGATTAAGAAAATCAAGAAAAAGTTAGGGAATTTTGCAAAATTTTCTGGAAAATTAAAATTCTTGGCTTTAAAGAAATTTATTATATGTACATCACACCAACACAGTTTAGAATTCTATTAACTTAACAATAAAAAATGCAAGCAGTGCCAACAACATTAATAATAATTTAAATTGCTGTGTTAAATTCTCTTAACAAATATTTAATGATTTGCAAATTAGATCGAAAATACAAAAAAAGTTTAAATATTATTGAAGTCAGGAAAAATCATGAGATTTTGTTTGGAAATTAGGAAAAAGTTATGGAATTTTAGGATAAGGATTTTGTGACAACCCTGTAGTATTATTCAAATAAATATTTATTAAAATTTAGTTAAATTTAGTTAAATTTATTTTTAAAAAATCGTTATCGTAGAAATGAAATTTTAATTTATTAAAATTTAGTTAAATTTAGTAAAATTTTTTCTCTCAATGTATAACATACCGAAAAGACATTTGAGGCATTAACATTCAGTGAATAACAAGAATAAGATGGATACAAGTAGGATACGAGTAGGAAATCCGAATATTGTACAGGTATCTCAATCGTGAATGCGCCACGCGTTTGTCTCCGTTTATGCATGCGATTCTTTTTCGTTTACATAAATATTTCAGCTATTCGTAGCGAAGGAATGCTTGGCTTTTAACACGATTGCCTTAGTCCTACATATTTTTCTTTGCACGGCGCAGTTCCGTGAACATTTTCTCATCGATATACCTCGATATTAATATTTATACCCCATTAATATTATTGTTATGTATCTATAGTATTCGAGTTTCTTTGTGATAAAGATTAACGACTATCCGTTATGATGCAACGCGCAGTAAATGATAAATTGTTGTCGCTGTCAGTGACTATTATTGCTACTGTTGCCGATGGGATGGCCGTTTTACTCGGGGCGACTATTAATTAACACAGCTCTATGATATCTGACAACTTTTTTTTTTTTATTCCGATCGAATAACCATAGAAATATTGGGTTTTCGAGCCCTTTTCATGTGACATCCCGTGGTCGCTGGAGCAGCTAATATTTCTCTTTTCATCTCTCCATATCTATAATTAACGCGTAATTTTAATCGCTAATTCTTTGAAGCATTGAATCAATCAGCGACTATATGAGTTATTATCGTCAGGAATCGTTAAGCTAGTCATGCATACCTTGAAATATTCATGAAGGCAGTAACGGAGGACGAACTTATGCTGCTAATGAAATGATCCATTGCCGTGATAATCGACTTAATAATAATAATACTGTTCAATCATACTGGAGAGTGCCGGCCCCCAAGTTCATTTCCTAATTCCGTGTTCTTCATCATTGAATGCCGGAAACGTCAATCTGGGAATTACGTTATATATCGATAATAAACGTATAAACACTAACGAACCAGCACTAAACGTTACACGCGACCAGCGATTACAATTAAATATCGATAAGGCTCTGTTTATTTAACTATTGAGACAAATTGCGCTCGGTCAAGAAGGTGAAAGAAAAATCTCTAATAAGTTGACGGCTTCAATCGAGGATATGATAAAAGAACGCGGTCACATCGCTAAAAAAAACACTTATCATCTTTATTTGTTATATACAAGATTGCTATTATTTTTTCTGATTGTCTATTAACTTTTTTTGAATTTTTGGAGAATCTTCTGAAAATATAAGATTGAATAGACGTTTTACATGATGAAACATTTATCATTGTATATATTTATGTATCTCTCGTTTAACATGAGAGTAGTTAGTTACCTGATTTTTTTTATATAAGCGATTACTTGAAGCATTTTTACGTAATTAAAATCATTATTATCATTAATGTATTATACATATGTATATTATTGATTTTTTTCGTTCTATTATACTGAGAGAAAAATGTATTAAATTTTAATAAATAATTACTTGAATAATATTGTACTATAACATTCATTTAGGAAAAGTAAATATTTGCTAAATAAAAAAAAATAATAATTCATAGTTTGGTCATCTAATTAATGGTTTTTGTACTAAATAAATATATGTTTATCTTTAGTAGATATTCAAAACTAACTATTTAAACAAATATTTATTAAATAATTAGCATATTTTTCTCTCAGTGTATTTGAAAATATTATGAGTTTAATCAGAACTTTTTGAAAAAAGAAGAAATCAAACAAATATTAAATGGAATAAGCACGTTAAATACACTGGAAAAAATTATTAAATCTTAATACATATTTCTTTGAATAGTAATAAGTAAATATTTATTTACAATATATAAATATTTCAATATTATATTCAATAAAAAAAAATGGGATACATAAACTAAATTAATGATTTTTGTATTAAATAAATATATGTTTACATTATTTAGTATTTAGTAATAAAATATTTACTTAGAACTATTCAAATAAATATTTATTAAAATTTATTTTTTCAGTGTAACTTATATGTATATATAACAATATTTTTAAAAATAAAGATTTTAATTAAAATAAAGCTTTTTATTGCGAATTTTCGATGGAATTGCATATTTAAAAGTTTTTAAAAAATAGTTATTAAAAAAGACAGAAAATATATTATACAATATTCATACAAAATAATATTTTACAATAATTCATATTTTTTCGCCACTAGGATATAAACATATCCAGATGGTTATTCCCGCGCGGATTAACGTCATACATGATAACATCGTTAATAGAGTCACATCAGTTTGGTTTCGAAAATATCACGCATTTCCATCTTGTAGACCGCACAAAATGTAAGCTGATAAGCGTGACAATTTGGATGAAACGGTACAGTCGAACAATTTATGAAAAAATTCACGACATCAGCAGGACACAAAGTAAGACTCCCGTTAATGACTCGGAAGTGTATTACCTCGCTTGTCCATCCAGCCGAGGGACGCGCAGATAAATGTATAAATTGAGTTTCAGCGACGGTGCTGAAAATGTAAATCTTGAATGCAGGCGATCTGCTTTCTCAATTATATCGCCGGTGATGGATGAATCCCAATGGGTGTCCTGCTTTCCCGAAGAAAAGCGACGCTTCCGTCCCTTTTGTTGCGGCCGCTGTGCGCTTCCCGGATTTTATTCATAAATACTGCATGACGAGATGTTCGCAGCGTCGGTCACTTTACCTCGGAAATTATCTTCTTTATAAGATTTAAGTCGATAAATACAGCCATATAATATAAACTTCTCATCACTTCATCATTATTATGTAACTTGTGCTTCTTATCAATTTCATCTCAATTAGTTTTTCCATGATAAATACCTTCGCAGTTAATCTCTCGAAATTTTCCCGAGAGCAAATTAATAGATATTATATATTCACGATTCTAATTGTTAAAAGTGTGATGGAGAATTAGTGGACCATTCTACAGAACTACAGATCATAGTGGAAGGGAGGCTGTCGGGCAGTTACTCATCGTTCTTTTTTGTTTCGTACATGTAGAAGAAACTTTTCAACCTATCACTATGATTGTGTTCGCACATATATGTGCATATTATATATATATATATATATATATATATATATATATATATATATACGCAGTCACGTACCGTGAAAATGGGATCTTTCGAGTCTTGTTTGCGTTTTCGGCTATTTTAAGGGAGACAAGCCGCGACGTGGCCCAAGCTAATTTCGTAATCAAAGCGCAAAACGTGAGAGATACTTACAGACAAACATAAATTATTCTCAGAAGTGTTCGCGTTTCGACACGAGATGGCATGTCATTTTTTTGCGCACTTTGCGAGATACTTTGCGAATCGTTTAACCCTTAACTGGAGTCGTGAAAAAATGTCACACTTCTAATGTCGTGGATCTCTTATTACTCAAAGGTTAAAAAATGAACTGATTAATCTTGAAAACACTTTTATTATATCTTTTAATGTTTAGATCCTTATTTACCTGTTTCAAAACTAATGTAATAATCAGCATTGTATTAATCCTCATTTAAAGTACCTACAGTTAATAAATTTTCTACTAACAAGGAAACTTATGAAAGTGTCGCTCTCCAATTTTGACTTTGAAATTAATTAAATTAAATTAATTAATTAATATATTATTTTTTAGAAAAAAAGTAAATGTATTTTTTTATTAGGGTCCAATTGTACTTTTAGATGTTGCAATACCTTTTTGAAGAAAATTGTCGAAATTGTAAGAGATAAAAAAAATGTTAGAAATAAAAGTTGAATGGTTTTAAAAACATTTAATAATTATAATTAAAAAACTTTTTCAATTTTTACTTTTTATAAATAAAATTTTTTTAGTAAAACAATTTTTTTTTAAATTATAATTATAA
>Ga0157364_1002995_pt1 | contig 16178 bp, 12 predicted proteins | sample AttsexASBM2_FD_111476 | JGI IMG/M metagenome (GOLD analysis project Ga0157364, IMG submission 111476) | Fungus gardens microbial communities from leaf cutter ant in Ribeirão Preto, State of São Paulo, Brazil - Atta sexdens ASBM2 | ecosystem: Host-associated > Fungi > Mycelium > Unclassified ...
GTGTATCCGATTTCTGATAGGTTGAAATCTTTATTCTTTATTTCTAATTCCTTATTTCTTCTATTGTGGTTGTATCTTTTCTTTTCAAGAATAGAGCCTTAGTGCTGAAATACAATATACGTTACGCGCATTATATGTATTGATTTTCACTGGCAGTGAATATTGGAACACATTCTGAACAGTTGAGTGAGCGAGTTGAGTGAGTTGCTATTGATATATTCTTTTAGATCATCCAATCAGCATTTTAGATCTAAAAAAATATATCAATAGCAACGAGCGTTCACTCAACTCTTGAGTTCGCTGAACGCAGCCAATGAGTGGTCATGCTTCTGGATGTATCTAATGAGTGCACATTGTAAACTAGGCCTTAATATATTCTCATACCATGGTTATGATTTGAGAGAACAACATGTCCGCTGTATTTCACATACTAGTTTCGTTTGACTTTAATAGAAATAGGAATTGTACGGATGAGATACGTTTATGCGACGACTGTGTGTTTGTATTTTAATTTACAAAATGCATTAATATTGATATCGCCAGTTTTATCACGAATATTAGTAATTTAAATTGCACACCACAGTAAATGTCATATCAGTCAACGATAAGAAATTACACACATCCTCTTGTTATATTTTTTTTTATATAATCAATTATTCATATTTGCTACTTGTACATTAGATTTATACAAACAGATTCGTGTTAAATATATATCGTGAACGCTTTCTAGCTTTTTTAACATTTATAATTTTTCTATAATTGCTTTTCTATAGTTGTTCTTCATAATTACAAAGAAATAAGTTTTATTTGTTTTATGTAGTAAGTAAATAATTTAATTATATGGTATGATTGTATGTATCTTGCCTATTTAGATGTTCTACAATCTATATTATATATTTATATAGTTCTCTTGTTTTAAAATCATGTTTTTTGATATTGTTTTTAATCTTTGTAACATTTCGGAATAGCATAAAATTTTACTGTTGGATGTAATTTTTTATAATATTATTATTATTTTTTATTGTGTTTATATAATTTTTAAGTATGAATATGATTTTAGATAACTAAAATTTTGGCAGATATCAAAACTACCAATGGCAGAAGAAGAAAGGATATCATCTCTTTCAGGTAGAAAACATGTTTTATTCTTTTTTGTCATTACAGGATTGTGTTAAATTTAATTCTTCAATAAATGACTATTTTATGTGATATTAGAAAAAAATGGCACAGATGTTTCTCAATCAAAAGATACTTATATTCCGGAAGAACCAACTCCAGATATCTCTATTTCCTTATTGGACATACAAATGCCAGAAACCCCAGATAGTACTAAAGGTCAAACAAGCGATGGTGATACATCTAGATTGGAGAGTCCAAAGACAGTGAAACCAGTACTTGGAAAAGTCCAAGCAAAAAAACGATTAATGGCATTTGCTAATCAATTTAAAGCATTGCCTAAATCTCAGGTTAAGCCAAACATGTCTCAGCATTCTACTGGAACTTTAAAGACAAAAGATAAAACTATTCAGGATGATATAAATAAATCAAGAAAAAAGACAGGTGATATATTTTATCTCTAATTAATTATCTTTAATTATCTTTAAATAATTGTATTCGCTGCATATAACTGTATGTAATTGTAAACTGCAATTATTATATATTTGACAAATTTGAAATTGATTTTACTTCAAGTTAGTTTCGTAGTAAGTAAAAAATTTGCATACTTAAATAAGAGAAAAGTTATATTTATTACGAAATTACAAAAGTTGAACACATTCAATTTTTTAATTATGATTTTTTTTAAATTGCAAATTGTGTTTGCAGTGTTGTGAATTAATATTTGTTACGAATATTTTACATTAATTTTTCAATAAAATGAATGTGGAAATATAAATGTTTAATTTTATTTAAAATAGTTTAATTAAGTTGTTGATATTTATAAATTTATATTATGCATAGAATATAATATTGAATGTTGCTTTGATCTTTTAAAGAAATAATCAAGTATAATTCTTATTATTTAAGTGTCATTCTTTTTAATTAAATAAAAATAACAATTTATAATACAATCAGTGCATATAATTTGTACATATTATTGATTTATATTATTGATTGTTATTTAAATTATTATATTGATCAATCACACTTTTTAATTATTTTTATGAATTATTCTTTTTGCAGAATAAGGCATTAAATTTCTTTAATATTTTGTTTTTCCAATATCCATATATAAATTATATGTAATTTTATTCAGTATTGCGTGCATTACAGTTTTATCCTTATTTATATTACAAAATTAACTCAAATAAGAATTAATAAATAAACTTATTTTATAATATAGGCTACTAAATTATAATATAGTCTTCTAAACAGAAAAAGAAATTTTCATGTATGTATGTATTACATAATTTTTAAGCATTCAGTTAATACCATATTATTGTTTAGTTTGCACTTGTAACTTTTTTACTTAACATTATATCAATTTCAAAATTGCAATTTCCAAAAATGTTAAAGACAAAATAGTTGATTCTTATAGATTTGTATGTCTAATTCTTAAAATTTATAGAAATAAGTATTTAAATCCTTTTTTTATCAACGAATGTTCTTATCCAAATAAAATCAATAATTTGAAGATGATAAGATTTATAATTCTATTTCTAACTGGATTACAATCTATAATTTTATAGAGGAAAAAATTCTGGCTATTGAAGAAATTCGAAGAGAGGAATCTAAAAGTAAAATGTTACTCGCAGAAGCTATGGCTGCAGGTATTATTTTCATACATTTATTATAAATCATTGATTATAAATCAAACATTTAATGATAAAATCTTTTTTGTAGCAAGTATGGAAGACGAAAATCATACCGGCAAAAATATATCTAGTTTACTCGAAAGTAAAAAACATACAAAAGAAAGAAGAAAATATGAAGAAATGAATAATGATCGTAAAAGTAGATCAGTGGATCGAAAATATTCAGAAAGGTAATATTTTTTATATTAATATATATTCTTTTCTAATTTTTATATATATGTAAAATATATTTGTTCCATTATTTTTTATACTCTGGTAAATATTAAATAAAAATAATTATTTTTATAAGGTCTCGACAGCATGACAAAATTAATAAAGATAGTTCAAATCAGGATATGAAAAATCGAAATGAAAGTATAGAACGTTTTACACAAAAATCATCTCAGAATAGAGGAAAGCATAAGAAAGATAAGAAAAAGAAAAACGACAAAGATAAACGAAGTAATAGCAAAACAGATACAAATCGTGACAAGAAAGAAGGAAAGGATAAAAAAGAAACTGTAAAAGAAAAAGAAGAAGAGACAAAAGAAAAAATTGAAGCAATAAAAAATAAGAAAGAAAGTATAAAAGAAAGACAAAATGATATGTCAGAAATGGAAGTAGAAAGCAAAGATAAAAAAGAAAAAGATAAAGACAAATGGAAAGAAAAAGTATTATTGAAAAGTAACTCATGGGCAGAACTACGAAAATCTGGTTTAACTCTCGATGACATCATTCATTTTAGAAGACGTAATAATTCAGAACGATCTATAAAAATCAGGTATATGTTTGTAACAATTTTTCAAGTAAAGTTTGGGAAATAATTAAAAAACGGCAAATAAATAAATTAATAAATAAATATATATATAATACATATGAAGTGCATACAGTTGTCGGAGCACATAAATAAATTTACAAAAGAAATTTAATGCATATATAATGTTAAATTTACTTTTTAAATAAAGTTTGAGATTTTATATATATAATCAAATTAAATTAACCTAATCGTTAAAGACTTTTTTTATTAATATAAAAATAATAAATATAAATGTGTGACGGCTATAGGAATCAACATTGATTATAAACATGCGTGATAATTTTAATAATAAATTAATACAAAAATTGAAACGTTTCAACTTAACTTTGAGTTATCTTTAGCTTATACCTCTTAAACGTAACGCCGCTAATTCGAAACATTACAAATCAATATCTTCAAATTTCTTGTCAAAAATTTTTCATCACACATTGAAATTTTGTTGAAAAAGTTGAAACGTTCCAATTTTTGTATTAATTTATTAAAATTCATGCATGTTTATAACCAGCATTAATTCCTATAGCTTTTATATTTATGTCGATTATTTTTATATTTATACGAGGGTCATTTGAAAACTTCTGAGCTACAACATGAAAATGGCATTATCAAAATCCATTTTTTACTATAATCATACGTTTTGCAAGATATCTGTGAAAATTGTAGCCATTTTTGATGCTTAGTTGTTTTTGAGAGTCATTTGTGCTAATCGATGTCAGTGTTTTCGTTTGGTGAAAATCTGTGTCCTTCGAGCCTAACTTTGAGTCTAGGAAACAGGAAAAAATGATTCGTTGGGAATCAGATCTGATGAATACGATGGATAGTTAATTAATTCGAACCGCAATTCGTAAATATTTGTTATGGCGATTGTTGATATTCAATTTTTTCCATTTTTACAAAAACACTGACATCGACACAAATGACTGTCAAACAACTGATTCTCCTCGTTCCGATATTCACTGCCAGTATTGAAACTACAGTATATGTTACATGCACTATATATATATATATAGATTTTCAGCACTGGCAGTGAATTCCGAAATGTACTCTGAGTGTCCACAATTGCAAAATAAACATTCTGCTGAACACAGCCATTGACTACAATTTTCATAGGTATCTTTCAAAGCATGTACGATTGTAGTACCAAAATGAAGTAATGCTATCTCCATGTTAAAGCTCAAAATTTTTCAAACGATCCTCGTATATCTATATATATTAAGCGTGTTTGTGTATGATATGTTTTAGAACAACGCAAGATTATGCACGTTATTTTGAACAAATGTTAATGTTAAATAATCATCGTTTAAAACGTCAATCATTGATAGCTGAGGGACTTAATGGACCCAAAAAATATCCACCTGAATCAATTAAGCTGACAAAACGAGCAAGGGGACTTCAATTATTGTATTGTGAAAATCCACGCATTTCTCTTTTGTTAAATATTTCGCAACTTCTACAGGTCGTCACTCCTGAACGTCGTGAGAAGATACAAGATATTTGTGAAGCGTCTTTACCACGGTATATCGTAATACCTTTTGTGTCCAAATCTTTATCTATCTAAATCTTTGTAATTGCAGGATTGATACAGAAGACACAATGCAGCAAGAGCGTAATTGGTATCAACAAATAAATACAACTGACTATCATAAAGATGCCAGCTGGCAGATGACTATACAGTTTCCTAAGTCAAAATGGGATAGTGAAGATGAGGAAATATCGTCTATTAATATAGCAAAAGAAGAAATCGAAGAATCAGTAAATAAATTGCATGTTTCCGTAAATCAACGTAAGTGATTTTTAACAATAACGATAATACATATAACGTGGATGTTAAAATCATTGAGATAATAATAAGTCATCTTCTGTTTTAAAAGAAGAGAGATGTTCCACAACGTCTAGTATAACGGATGAAGACAAAATTAATAACAGTGTTGAAGGCAGTAAAGAAGATAATAAATCTAACGAAAAGATCATCGAAAACATATCGATTAATGAATCTTCTTCGTCTTCTTTGCTACAGCCTGCTGGAAATGAAAAACTAGCTTCAGAATATGAACAATTTATGAAGATGGTATGCACTGCAACTGATGTGACTAAAAAATATTCTCCCAAAAAACACCCTGTTAAATCTACTTCTCCGCATAGTTATCATGAATTCAATATAGAGTCTAATTTAGCTGAAGATAATAATATAGAAATACCATTGAAGGAGAAATTTGAAAAAAAGAATAATCTGGAAACTCTAGAAGAATCGACGAAGAGTACAGAATGTGAGGAGTCTACTATGTCAACAGACTGTCAAATACAAGTTAATGAAAATAATATACAAATTGAACATATGAATGAAAATGATGAATCTCAGGATTCCAAGTCAATTCCAAGTGATTGGGAGAACGTTAGGATAAAAGTTGAACGGTTAAGTGATGAGAATACTGAATCTAGAGAAGTAAAAAAGAAAAAAAAGAAAATGACATCTAGTAGTGATTCATCTAGTAGTATTACTTCTTCAGATTCAGAAAAGCAAAAGAAAAAAAGGAAACGCAAACGGAAAGTACTAAGTAATTCATCTTCTTCCGATTCTGATAGTACGGATAGTACTAGCAGTAGCGACTCTAGTAGTTCGGAAGAAAGAAGAAAAAGAAAGCGAAAGAAGAAGAAAATTGGAAAAAAAAGAAAAAAGGTGAAACGCATTGCGCGAATAAAAAAGAAGCGAAGGAGGAAGATGAGCACGGATTCCAATAGTAGTGATTTAGATGAATATACAAAAAAGAAAAAAAGGAAAAAGAAAATGATGGAAACCAAATCTATTAATAATGGAGATATAAGAGAGATAATATCGAAGTCACCTGTAATAGCTTCATCAGATGGAAAAGATATTGCAAAGATATTGCATTCAGTAACTCCAACAAGGAAGATTAAAGAAGAAGCAATAGATGAAGACAAAAAGAGGATTGATCAAGTTATATCAACGAAAAAAAATATTGTTGATATAAGTGTACGTGACAATGAATGTTTGAACCAGAGAAAGGAAAGAAAAGAAAGTAAATCTGACGAAAGTTTCATGGAGCAATGGGAAATGGATTCTGTGACAAAGCAACAAAATGATGGTGAAACCTCAAGTCAAGACCGCAGTGAAGAATTGGAAAAAATGGATGGCTTAGAGAAAAATAAATATCGAAGAAAAAGGAAGTATAGTCGAGACAATATTGAGCAAGACAAAGATAGATCATCTAAAGACAATGAAGAAAGGATTCATGAAGGAAAAGCAAGATTAGATGAGGAAATTGAAGCAAAGAGAAAGAAAAGAAAAGAAAAAGATATTAAAAGTAGCGGTGAGTTTCTTGCAAACTGGGAACGGGAAAGTGAGCGTATTACTCAACGGATACAAAATGAAACTAAGTATTTGAAAAAATTAGGAAAGCAGAAAAAGGAGAAATGGGGAGAAACAGATTTTGATACATTAAATGTGCCATCTTTGACACAACTTGAAAAAGAGGTACATCAAAAACAACTTTTGGCAGATGAGTGGGAAGTGGATAGTTTAGAAGCAATATCAGATCTAATTATGAGTAAACGAAAAAATAGCCAAGGTTCATTAAAAAAAACAGAGAAAGAAGTTAAGTATGATAAAAAAACAGATACCTACATTGCAGTAGAAAAGGAAAGTATAAGAGAAATGAAAAAGAAGCAAGAACGTCTATATGCAATAAGAATATGGGAGGAGGAGCAAGAAGAAGGTGAAAGAGAAGAAATGATGCTCCTGGAACAAAAGAGTAAAACGAATGATTGGGATATAGAAGAAAAACCTCTATTTCATGAGACTACCGAAAAAATACAAGTTTGTAAAGTTAACGATATTGTCGCGATACAGAAAGAATGGGCTAAAACAGATGAAAATAAAGATATCAAAGAAGACGCGAATAAATTAATTGTGAAGTCAGATAAACGAATTAAAAAAAGCCGTTGGGACATAGGTTCTCAGTCTGAAGAAAAATTGGAAGCTAAAGATATATGGGAGGAAGAATATGTCGAATGGTCCAAGATTGACAAGTGTGAAGGACAAGAATTTGAAACAACAAAAAAAGGAGAACTTTGTTCCGTGGATTATTCAGAAAACTCTAGTAAATCAGATCTGATAGATTTCTATCATAGAAAATTACAAAGTAGAGAATCGTTGGAAAGATCATGGGCGTCAGATGAAGTGGTCAGACCTATACAAGCAAAGAATGATGCATCAATAAAACAATCAATTCTTGCGAAAACAAATGAAGAACAGCTTACATCCATTAAGGAGCATCAAACTAGAGATCAATTTAAAGAAATTTCGGAAACCGATGTAAAATTTAAAGAGAATACCTATTCAATAAAACTATATAGTCCTAGTTCCCCAGCACTTTCTCAAAAGTCTCAGGTAGGTATTTTTATCTATTTATAAAAAAATTTAGAAAATATTAAGAATGTGTACATGTAGATTCCTTATTTAAATATTAAAAAGGATCTATAAATATATCCCTTATTTAATACTTATTTAAATAAACAAATATATGTATCCAGTATACCTGTAGATTTCTCATTTAAATAACTATTTCTTTTGTTTGTAGGATGTAGAATTGTCTAATGAGAGCAGTTCTTGTCATTCTCTGCTTCGTGAAAAAAGAAAGAAGGAGATGTTAATTACAGCAGACGAATTATCAATTCCCATGTCTGGAATACCTTTACAATTAATAAAACGTGATACTAAACATACATCAAGTGAAAAGGCAGAAAGTATTTTGAACAAAATACAATTGGAGGATAGAGATTCTGCTCATAACTTTGACATTAAAGCCACTGATAATTTATTTGACGACATTTCAATAAATGAACCGTGCTTAAAAACACATACCTCTAGACATATAGATATTTTTGCAGAGTATGGAGAAGAGAAGTCATGTGTGCAGCATGCTGCAAATTTCAATGTGAACTCAGCAACGAAAGATGATGAAATGAATGAAGGAAAGAACGCGCTTAAACTCATCCCTAAACAGCTCTTGATTCGTCGGACTAATGAACAGGTAAAATCGAAACGTATTTTGGAAACACCATTACAGGATCCTGCTCAACATGCAGCAGCTCTATTGACAATACAAAAAAAGTTATTAGAATCACATGCATTGAAGAATGACTTCAAAGAATATCCGAACCAAGAACAGATAGATCATTTTGAACAGAAATATAGTAATAGAGATATAGTAGCGAGTAATAGCAGAATTGATAACGCATTATTAGATGCAACTGAATTTTCTGTGGTTTCCAAAGCATCAGTAATAGCGATACGACGATCGAGATCTCCAACATCAGAAAAAGCGGTCTCTGTTCGATCTGAACAATCTGAGAACTATGACAGAGAAAGCAAAAATGATGATGCAAAGAGATATAAGACTAATCGTAATCTAAATGAAACTAATGTTTCATCGAATATACGATCTCCTATCCGGGAACGCAGAAAGAGAAGTCCTAGCAAAAAAGAAAGTGAAAAACGATATTCGCATGATAAGGACAAGAAGGAAAAGAAATCTGAAAGGACATCTGACGATATAGAGAAGTCTGATAGAAGGGATACTAGAAATTCCAAAACAGATTTTGCAGATAGGAGAAGGTTTAGCCCTTCGGGACGAGGAAGGAGAAAAAAGAGCCGAAGTCCCTATGTTTCATGGGAACGCCAAGGAAGCGGAAGTAGAAGTCCTGGTCATAGCTGGAGCAGAAGCCGTAGTAAAAGTCCAAAGAGGAAAGACGATGCTACTATCAGTACGCGAGACAAAGATAAAAAAAGAGAAAGATACGACGATGAGCGATTATGTAAATCGAGAACGGATGAAAGAAAAGAAAGATATACACGATCGCCATTACGTTTCGGTTACAACGAAGGTAAAAAAATATTATTCTTTAAATAAATAGTTTTATTTTATATCGTTAGATATTTAAATGTTAATCTATCTACAGATAACTTTAAAAAGCATGGCATTGTATCTTCTAAAAGCAATCGTAATGATTGGAGTAGGAGAAGACATGACAATACAGATAGAGATGAGAAAGATACTAGATTGTATGATCCATTAGAGATTTTGAGGGAAAGAACAATGGAGTCTGAAAAATATAGAGATAATAGGTATAACATGTTCATTTGACTTTTATATTTATGTGTCTGAATTTTTCATGTACCTGCATTTGCTAATAATTTGTTGTGACGATGACAAAAGGACTTATAGAGTTTTGAACTATATTCTTTACTATTATTTTATTTGCAATGAAATTGATATATGAATATATATATAATAAATTTACTATAAATTTATTATAAATAATTAACTTATAATAATATTATTTAGGTTTCACATAGAAGAATTAGATCATTGGCAATATGAAAGCAACAATATTTTACGAGATAGTAACGAATCCATGGATTCATACACTGTTGGACAGGATTTGCCTCTTGAATATGATGATCGATCGTATTATAGAGAGGGAAGTCTGGAAAGAGATATGATACAATCTTCACCTCAATTGCTGCCAAAATACAGAAGAAGGTATTTATAGATTTCTGTATATATTAAATAGATTCTACGAAATATAACGTTGATAAAACATTCTTTTTGGTTTTCAACGTAAATATTATGTGTATAATTTTATTTATACAAATATATATTATACAATCCAAGCACTTAACTAACATTTTTTATTCATTTCAAACAGATCTAATGTAAAAAGGGAACGGCAATGGGAGAAGGACATAGACCCTTCAGATTTGAATCATCATCCAGAACACAGAATACGAAATCGAACACAACAACGATCAAGGTATTCGCCTCTACGTCAAGAACGATTTCGACGAAAATCTAGATCTCGCTCTTGGTCACCACTAAGATCTCGATCTCGATCGCGATCAGGATCACGTTCTAGATCAACATCGAGATCAAGATTAAGGATGAGATCGCAATCGAGATCGAGGAGTAGATCTCCGTTCGAGAGGTCGAGAGTGAAATCTGTTTCTACGTCAAGAGTAAGAAGCCCGGAACATTTATTCAGAATGTCTGAATTACGGTCTTCCAGGTAACATTTGATTTAATTTACTTATATCTCTCATTTATTTAAATTTGTCAATTTTAAATGTAGATCTCCTTCACCTGGAAGTGATAGGCTAAACGAAATAGGAAGGGAAAGGAAGGACGATGACGAAAACAAAAAGTTTAGCGCTTCTGGCGAAAGGGGTAGGCGTATAGAGACTATTATACAGTCGGGGATTATGCCAGGATCGAGCATTTTAGATTCTGAAATGGGTATTAATAACAGTATGGATGCAACTGTTACAAACTTCCAATACTCAAATGAAGGTGGAAATGAATATTATTATACAGAAAATAATTTGACTTATCCTCCTTGTATAGATGAGTCATCTACAAGCTCTCCGAAACGTTTATCTCTTGACGATAGGTAAGAATATATGCCAGGTTCAATAATCAACTGTATAATAAGCACTACACATGTAGGGTGAGGCAAAAATATCGGAATATCTGAATATCTCGGAAAATACAAGTTTTACAAAAAAGTTTTTCTCGGAAATGCTTCCTTTTTAAGATATTAAAGGAACTTTGTGTATATCCTGTATGTGTGTGTATATCTGTGTGTGTGTGTGTGTGTGTGTGTGTGTGTGTGTGTGTGTGTGTGTGAGTTTGTGTTTGTGTGTTTGTGTGTGTGCACATATACATATATGTAATGTAATGACCACTAATATATTGCTTACAGATTAGAATTAGAATTAGGTATTAAAAAGCAACACAATAAGGATTCTACTGGTATAGCTTCAGAATATTCTTCTAATTTTAATCCCAATGTTATCGCATATCCATCTCCTCCTCTACAACAACAACAGCAACAACAACCACAACAGCAAATGATGTATAGACAGCAGCCTACAGTTGTACAAGTATTTAACATATTACTATATATTTTTCAATAATTATTGAAACGAGCAAATTTATATTAAATATCATTTCCTATGTTTTTAAGGTTGGAAATGTCCTACAAGTAGTCCCTGCTGATTTCAATGGGGTGCAATCAGCACGTCGCGAAGTATCTGCTACAATTACGACTCCGCCCGTGCGATCTGGATCCAGTCAAGTGGTTCGCGTAGGTAACGTTCTCCAAGTAGTACCCACGTCATTAGATTGGAGCAGCAGTAATAGCGGCGGCGGCGGTAGCGGCAGTGGCCAGTCTTCGACAGGTCAATCAAATGTAGTTTTGTATTCTTCAGCTGTCCCGGCACCTTCACCCTCGCCTATGTCAATACCTGTCCCCGTCCCCGTTCCATTGCCTGTGCCACCAACCTTACCCGTCACGACAAATACTCTCGCCCCCGTCGCAACTATGTCGTCTGTTACGCCACTGCCGTTATCATTGCCAGTACCTGTACCTGTGCCAGTTCCGATTCCCCCTGCGACAGCAGCAGCGTTTCCAAGAAACGAGATTCAGACACAAAGTACGTATATAAGTCTATTTAAGATATGATTCTTACTTCTTACCACCCGAAAAATCTTATTATTCAACGACGAATGTCTTTACGTTGTAGAAATAGTTCAACCTGTGTATAATTACGAAGCTATACTCGAAACGCGCCGTAAAGAACAGGAAGAGCGTAAACGAATACGCGAGTTACGCAGGAAAGAAAAAGAACGTAGGAGGATAGAACGGATTAATCGACGAGCTCTGCGATTATTAGAAAAGAACAATACATCGCGACAAATAAGTGGAGTCTTATTAGATCATCGTAAAAGTTCAAGTATAGATCCAGCAGTTCTGAAAGCATTGAAAGAAGGAGACGAACAAGTTGGATCTCCATCAGCTAATCCTATAAAAGAAGAAGAGGAAGCAACAATGACTATTAAAGAAGAAGATGAAGATGTCGCTATGGACGAAGAAGAAGATGATGATGAAGATGAGATTGAGGCCGAAGCGGAAGATGATGAAGAAGAAGAAGAAGAAATAGAAGATGAGGATGAGGATGATGGTGATGATGAGAAATCATTACAAATGATTAATCAGCGAATTGATGAAGCGACAACGTCTGTCGTTAAAGATCAGGCAGAAATTGATACCAGAAAGGAATGGCCGGTGTTGCCATCTCCACCATTAAAAGGCATTTTGGTTGTACCAGGATTTAGGTTTGTCTATATTGTTTTAAATTTCTTTTAAAAATAAAGTTAAGTTTTCCCTGAGTAGTCGCAATGACCATATTGGACGTGACGTTACAAACGAGAAATAAAGAGAATTTGGATAAAACAAAATCATGAGATCGATTTAAAACACTTGTCGAAGCCATTCTCTTATTACCTTTGATCACAGTAAACAATCATAAAAAGCACGTGAAATGAAAATTGGTTCAAAAGCCTTATTATGTATTTTCACTTTACATGCCTTTCACGATTATTTACTAATTATCGATGAAGAAGGAGATATAGATAGGACAGGCTTCAACTCGTTTTTACAGGTATTTTATAGTAATATTATTATTTTGATCTATTCAGAATGTTCTTATTTATAAATGGCATGCAAGACTCTTAAAGGTGTCATTTCTCGCTCATGACGTTACGATCCAATATGACCGCGATGACTGGACAAAAATTTTAATATTAAAAATTGAACAAATTATATCTTATGCAATTTTGGTAAAAAAAATTTTTTGTAAGTCATCTCTTAAGGCTGCGTTTGGTTTGGACGTTTTAGGACTTCCAATGCTTCTTTTACATCTAATAAATGGTAAATAAAGACAGCATATTGATTATAAGCGCTTATAGAGCGTTCAAAGTGAATGCAAAATGTTCATATTATAAGAAATAAGTGTTTTTACAAGTTTTACAAGAATAAGTTACAAGCTGTATTGATTTTGCTTGAAATTGAGCCATTAAATTTGATATATTATATTCAATTTGTATATACTGCATGGAATATATAAGTGGATTTTTTTCAGTCCCAATGGCAACTTGGATGATTTATCAGACGCGGACAACAATATCAAAGACAGTAGCGACAAAGATGGAGAGATAGATAAAAATAATGAATATGATAAAGATGCAGGATCTGATGTCAAACCTGGTAAATCAAATCTAGCAAAATTAAAAAAAACAAAGAAAAACAAAAAGTCAGTTCAGTTTGCTGATGGTGTGAAACCTGGGGAGGGAACTAGTCCCAGCGGTGGCGAAGGCGACATGCCTTCACCGCCTCCTCCTAAGGGAATAGATTTCCGCGAAGGACTCGGAGATTTGAAAAGAGATAAAATTTATAACTCTCGAAAGAGCAGGAAGCAGGAAAAAAGGACGAGACCACCAAAGGCAAAGAAAAAAGTCAAGGTATGCAATTGTAATTCCTCTTTCTCTCTTGTTTAGAAAAAGAGACTTGGATTCAAAAAATGTTTTTTAATTGTATTATGTAAAATATGTTTTTTTTTCTCTTCTTGTATTTTATAGGTAAAGATAATCAAATTGAAAAAACCACGCATTACGCCATTGACAGCCATGATGATGGATGACTCTGACGAAATCGACGATCGTTCACCACCTCCGCCGCCCCCTGGTTCTCCTCCGCCACCTCATCTCTGGCCCAGTTATCTTTCAATCTACAATACAACGGTTCGAGCAATTGAACAACCACAGACTACGACTGCGACTTTGACGTCTGTTCAAGCTCCACCACCACCACCAACTCCATTGCCTCTTCTGATCCCGCCACCTCCGCTTAATTATACCATCCAACCTTGTAGTAAATCTTAAGCTAATTCACGGCGTCGATTTTGTAATCTTTTCTGATCTTTTTCTTTTTATGAAACAGTAAATTTCTCTTTCTCTGTCTCTCCCTCCCTCCTTCCCCCCTTCCTTTATTGGAAATTCTGTGCGCGGGAAATCATATTAGATTGTAAAAGTGAGAATTGTACATTAGTAGTCTCTTTGAGACTTCAGTGAACAAAGTTAAAATGATGTTGAAGAATATATACCAATAATTGATGTTGTAAATATCCTTGCAATATAATCATTTTCTGATCAAGAGATCGTGATCTTTATCTGATCCATTGCGTCCGGAACTTTTAATAACTTCATATTAATAATCTACTTCGTATATTTTCGATACCGAGAATCGAATACATAGAATGTTTCTGAACTAATGATACAATAAAAAAAGATAATTTTTAATGGAAAGAAAATTTAAAAATTAAATTTTTGCACCTTTTTAAATTTATTTTCAATGCCAGTGTGTGCATCATATGTCGTCAAATTTCTTTCGTGAATGTTTATTAAAATACACAAATATGTTTTACGTACAAAATGTATTTCAACTAATAATATTTTATTTATTAATATAGTATATTATTAATATCGTAGTATATTATTAATAATATTATTAATATATTATATTTAATATTATATTTTAAAAAATGGAAATGATTTTACTGTATATATTTATTAGGATAGCTCTTATTTTATACTTGGTGAAACGTTTTTTCATGTATTTATTTGCGATCCCTTCAGAGCAATTCCAGATATTAAAAAAATAATATCCGTCAAATTTTATGTTACAAGGTGCCTGTAGTATGTGTTCTTTTTAATCGATTGTAATAATAAATTTTATAGAGATTATTTTTGTAATATCTTGAACTGTTTTGGAGGAATCGGCAAACAAATATATGACGAAATTTTTCATCCTAATATTTATAAATAATTTTTCAATAACTTATATAATTTTAAATTGCTTTATTGTACATAAATAGAATATTACTTTTTTTTATTATAAAAATGCCCTCGAAACGAATTGGATGACGTATGATGTATATTAAAGAAGGATTGATAAAACATATTTTAAACAGTTTAAAAGGTGCTTAACTGATGTTTTTAAACTGATGTTTTTTTTTATAATACTGTTTAAAGCAAATATTTAAAGCATTAAAAACATATTTAAGAAAAACAATATTTTATTCTTAAAAAAAAGATATTAGTTTTTATCAATCCTGATTAAAGATCATTAAGCACTTAAGAAAATACAACATACGTATTAAAATTTTTCAATTTTCAAAGACTTTTCTCGAAAACTTAGATAAATTACTTACTTAGATAAACGAAAACACTTAATTTTATAATTTTCTTATTCCTATAAAAGGAACTTTTCAATTGTATTATTAGTTCTAAAACACTGCATTAAAATGGCAATGGCAATGGATATAATGTAATTATTGTCGATGATGTATTGTTAATACAATTTGTTATTACAAGTAAGAACATATTCGAAAAAAATGCAATGTATATACATTGTATTATATATTAACTTGTCACAAATATATGTGATTTAAATGCAGGCAATATAAATTTAAAATTAGATCCCGTTCTTTTCTTAGATTAAAAATATTTAGTACTTTAGTGATAAAGTACTTTATATTTAATGATAAATACATTATTTAATATTATATGATGATAAGGTATACAAAAATCTGTAAAACAGTTTTTAAAAACAGTAATCTATATATATATATATATATATATATATATATATATATA
>Ga0157364_1002996_pt1 | contig 16177 bp, 9 predicted proteins | sample AttsexASBM2_FD_111476 | JGI IMG/M metagenome (GOLD analysis project Ga0157364, IMG submission 111476) | Fungus gardens microbial communities from leaf cutter ant in Ribeirão Preto, State of São Paulo, Brazil - Atta sexdens ASBM2 | ecosystem: Host-associated > Fungi > Mycelium > Unclassified ...
AATTTGTCCAGTCCAGATGAATCTGCGATCAAGCGGCCACGTTTAATTTATTTTTATCGCCTTTTATCCACGCACTAACGTCTGATGGACGCCGATTTAACGAGAGAATCTCGATGGACTTTCGTCAAACGGAATTACGATATGAGGTCGCCGGCAAATTGAATGTGGGTTCTCGAAGGTAGAGGAGAACTTGGAAGGTAGAGGAGGAAGCGAGAATGCGGCGAGTACGAAGGAGACCCGGCGAGAATAGCATGGTAAGACGTGTCGGCCACGTCGAGGGCACGTTATCTCTGCACGTAGGGGGTGGCAAGAGAGGAGGAATAGCAGCAAATGGGTTTGTCTTCTGGATGGCGTGTCGCTATCCAGAAAAGAAGGAATGGAAAGCGAGAAAAGAGATATACAACGGGACTGACAAGAAAAAAAGATCCGTTGTGAAACGGCGCATCGTGATTTTTATCAGAAACGCCTCGAAGTAGCTTCTTATGAGACCGTTACGTTAACAATCGCGAAATTATGTCTGCCTTAGTCTAAGTCACGACCGCAAACTGACGCCTATTAAGGTTGCTGCACCGAAACCTCACCGCTCAGGGAATCTCTTAGTCAGGAATCGTAAACTATATGCCAGAGTCTAGCGAATGAAATTATTCAGACGCTATACGCGCGCTGACTTTCGCTACACTTGCACACTAAAAATATTCGTGCGATTATTTCCTTTGGCATCTCCAGAAATATCATTATATACCTACATGTCGCTGTAAATGTGTCTCCCTGAAAGATATTCCTAAGATAAATTATAAGTACTTATATTTCACGAGACATTCGGAGAATTCTAATTAATAATGAAACTCCCTCGAGACATACAAGACCGGGCTTGAAATATCATAAAATATCATGTTTTATACATAGTCATCTGGCAAGCGATCTGAAACGTTAACATTGTCTATTTAATGAAGAATAGCAAAAGTCCTTATCAGATAAGATTATTAATACATATTTGAAAAGTTTTAAATAAAATCGTAACACATATTACGATGTGGTTCACCATTTTCTGATCCACAATTTTGGAATTATTCATTTGTAAAGTGAAGAAGAAAATGTATTTCGAAAAATTTCATTTTGAAGAAAGAAAATATTATAGCTTTAATAGCATGTGTTGGATGAGACACGTTCTTGCATAAATAAGCCTAAAGGGACAATTGGATTCATCAGATTCACCGGCTATACACAGGTTTGTGTCATATGGAGATGAGACGTGCGCGTCGCAAAACTAATTGCGCGACTCCCTTCCCCGCCGACCTGTCGCGAGATGACAAAAAATAGCGGGGGCGTTTGAAGAGGGTTTTTTTCCAGTATCGGAAATTGAGCGGACGAGTATTGGCGTCACCGCCGAGTGACACCGCGAAAGGGAGTGACTGTGTGTGCGGGCGTGTGTTGGGACGTGGGGCGAGAATAAAAGAAAAATCATCCCCGACGCAGTTCCCGCGAACCGGGCGGGAAACATGATGCTGGGGTTAATGAAACTCCGCATCGCCCACATTTCACGAGTTCCATTTATAGAGGGCATCTTCTAATTATTTCCAGAGGCGCGCATTCGCGCGCGTATTCCTATTTCTTTTTTTCCCCTTCTCTCCCCTCTCTCTCCCTCTCCCTCTCTCTCTCTCTCTCTCTCTCTCTCTTTCTTTTCATTCTCTCGGTTTGTACTCTCGTACAGTAAAGCTTTACGACCCCCGAGTGTGCACGCACTACTGCAGTTGTTATTTCCACGGCGGCGCATTTGCAACCCTCCGGAACAGTCCTCTCTAATAAGACGAATTTCTCTCGATAATAGGTCGTCACAGGTTACATAGATTTTCACATAATACGTCATGATTGTTATTGAAAAAATTTACATCCGCAAACATGATTTTATATGAAATAATAAAATCTATTAGAATTAGAATTTTACTCTTTTCAGCAATTATATATAACTATAAGAAGGAAATTTAGTGCTTACAAACATTATTCTTATTTCATTCATCTATCCATATTTTTCTCACATATTCTCGTTTAAATGTTTATTGCTCTACTTTTTATCTCTTATTCTATTATTGCTCTTCTAATGTAATTGGAATAATATTTCTTCGCCGGCAATGTTGAACTTTAAAGACACTATCAATTTTATTATTAATTCGGATAGATATAAATTTAAATCTATAAAACACACAATCTTAACTTCTGTGATAATAAAAACTTATTGTTAAAATCTTTATAAGTATGTAAGAATTTTTTAAGATTGTTATTACAATTTGGAACGATATAAAAATCTATAAAATTTCTAAAAATCTTTGAGGATTCGGATTACAGATGAATCGTGAAAATTTCATATTGCTGACAGAGAGAGATGTATACAATAATAGATATTTTAATGTATTGGGTTGTCCGGAAAGTTCGTGCCGATTTTGAAGGAAAATTGAAACGCAGAAGATTTAAATTTTAGTATACATTATTAAATTATATAGGTTAGTTCGGCACGAACTTTCCGGACAACCCAATATATACATATCCAAAATTTTTTAATTAATTTATTTTGATATGACAATCCCGAAGTATGTTAAAATATCGATATTAGATAAAAAAATTAGATGTGAATAAAATAAACTGCATGGAATAGAACGCGAATATTTTCCATATTTTTCTGATGTTGGTACACATTTGATTTTGACCTAAACATGAAAGGTTTTTTAATTACTGCAAAAATGCAAAGCAAGCTGTATGCGTTTAACATCATGTCGGCTCTAATGAAAAAGAGTATTGCTTTAGTGTAGGCAAAAATTTCGAATAATCTACGAACTGTAATGTACTTTTGTAGTTTGCAAGTTAATTTCAGATTCTTAAAAATCAAAACGACAACAACAGGAAAGGCGAGAAGGTGACTTTGTAAGTTCGAAAGAGTTCTACGAAATCTTTGTTTCCTCTTTTTTCCCTTCTACTGCTCACTGCACTCATACACTTTTAACTCGAAGGCACGCGATATAAGTGATACGAACAGAAATTTGCGAATGTTCCGGAAGTGCACCTTGGGGACGGAAACAGAAAGCTATCGTCTTTTAACGAGCGTGCAGTTCCAGAGACGAGAATCGACATAACTTTGGATTATCTAAATGGAGCTGATCCCAATACAATAGTTTCTCTATTACTAATGTTTTACTCACACGAACGCCAAAAAGCATCCTCGTGCATGCAGAGCAGAAGCAGACTTTTTAATAGACTATTACAAATTTAAACAATGACTTCGATCATAATATCTTGAAATTAAAAAATTAAAATTAAGAAAATATAAAACTTTAAAGAACACAATAACATTTTACCGAATGCTTTATAACTATTTGCAACCATATTTTTAGTTTTTCTTCAGCTCAAGATTTTTTACTGTTCTAAATTTTTAAAAAATATAAAAAATTTATCTTTCGACATCTTTATTACATTATCAATAAATAAATCCACTTTGATCGAAAACAGGTATCTTTCTTATTTTATTTATTCTCATTGATCTAAATTTTATCTATAATTTATCATATAATTTTTTAACAAAATCTTTTAGGAGAGAAAAACTGGATTCCTTCTTTCGGAGTTTAAGCGAAATTCTGTTTGTACTAAAAAGATCCAGATTGCAGACGAAAGATTAAGTCTATGTAATATTGGAAGATAAGATTTTATCTCTTAGGAAAAAGAACTGATTAGTGTTCCAGTAAACTTATTAACTCTATCAGTAACTGATGATAACTGCATCAGTAATTGATGAAATATCAATTACTGTATAGTTAAACAATTTATTAGAACACTAATCAATTCTTTTTCTTAATAGATTAGATCTTGTATTGATAGCATTGCATTATAAATGATAATTACTTTATAATTTTTAGGCATTTCTTCATACAGAGTATAAATTCGTATATAGAATAATGTTTTATTTTAGTAAACAATATATATCATGAAAAAAACTCGATTGTGAAAGAGGAGAAAATGCAAAATATCCAATTTCTTCAATAGATTTGCAATAACTAAATGCGAATCGTATATAACCGGCGATATCCTCTAATTAATTGCAGCTACGATCTCAATTCGCTTATCACGCTAATCAATCAGCCCCCGTGCACGAATAATCGCGCAATTGTTCCGTCAATAATACGGTACGTTCGCGCGCGCGCGACATGATTGAGCCGCGTTTGCAGAAAGATTCGCTGTGCTTTGGAAATGGGAGACGATTGTCGCATAATGAATGCTTAACACGGAATTAAAGGAGATGGCACTTAAGGTTATCGAGGTACCGTTGTTCCCTCCCATGTTTATTTCTCTTTACAATTGATACTCGAATTCCGCGTCGGATGCTTTTACTTTTACGAGCCGTGCGCTTCACATAATCCTCGTCGTAAATTGCACGCTCGACTAGCGGCTATCTCGAAAGCGTGTCCCTGCAAATGTATATCAGGAATCCACAGCTATGCGGAACGATGTACGGATATATAGACCACTGGATACGACCGTTTCAGAGCACCGTTCATATTTCTTATACTCGACGGCACGCAAATGGTTAAATCTAGTCTTTCATCTTTCATAAGAATACGACCGAGATACCCGCGCGATATACTAGGATGATCTCGCGTTTCTCCATCTCTTGAGTTTTTCGAGAGGACAAAGATTTCACGGGGTAGTCAATTGCATGCAGATTGCCTTTGATATGGGTAATCGGTTTTGCTTCGTTCTAATGTAAAATGCAACTTACGATAATGAACGTGGAGTTTCGAAACGTTTATGAGATTTGCTTTGCGTGAGTATCCCCTCTCATCGTATACTTCATTTTCTTCAATCATTTCTAAAAAGAAAAATTAATTTCAATTTTTTTTTTATATTGTGACTCTAAAAGAATGACTTTTATAGCTAATTTCCATCGTGAAAATTTTATTCTGCTTGAAACATAAAAAAGAATTAGGGTATCTAAAAAATATTATTTTATCATGTACTATTAATCATGTTCTTTTTTTTATTTCTAAAAAGAGATATTAATTTCTATTTTTTTATGAATATAAAATGAATGATTTATTTCTGTCGAGACTAATTTCTATTCTGTGAAAATTTCATTTTTGCTTGAAAACTAAAAAAGAGTTAAGATTCAAAGTGTTATTGCAATATTGCGATCTCTGGAAATTGTCTCTCCGGCGCGGAATTGAATATCTCGTTTTCTAGATGGTACGGTCATAACTCGCGCTCACACAAATTCCAGATCTCGCGATATTCCTTGCTTTACGCCGATTTACAACCGATTTCATATGCTGAGATCATTTATATGCCGAATATGCACCTCGCAGCGACAATAAACTGCGCGACATAATCGAATCGCAAGCTGTATCTCGCGAAGATTTAAAAATATCTTTGGCTACTAAGAATACGGTACGATCGCCTCGCAACGTTCAGTCTCATATAAGAATTGTCCCCAGGGTTTGTACTATAGAACCGATCGCAATCCGATAAATGTAATCGTGAGAACCTCCGAGCAGCTCGTGCCCTTACTAGAATGAACGGATGTTTATCGCATTTAAGAGCGTATTTAACTGGAGTGAAAGAGACCTTTGGGCAAATTTTTTCCCTTGTTTGTTTATTTTTAACTAAATTAATTAACACTAAGACAATAAGTGTTGTTTGTTTTAAAATAAATAAAATTTTATAATACAGATATATAAAGTTTTGTTTTTTTATGGTCATGTTTTCTCACTATCACCTTTTACGGTATAGCGGGTCAAGAAAAGGTTAAAATGGAAAGAAAGGTCCGAGAACAGGTTACCCCAGAAATGACTTTTGCGAAAATGGATCGTTATTTTCTATTCTCTTCACAATTGTATCTCTTAGAGTACAAACATGCTAATAAAACTGATGTAAATTCTATTTTCTGGAATATACATAGTTATTTCTATCATTTATCCAATATTTTTTCTTATGACTAATACGTCAATTTTTATTTTATTTTTATTTGTCTTAAAATATCTGGCGTGTAATGTAAAACGTTTTATGAAAAGAAACTAGAAGCTCTCTTTTTATTAAAAGATAATTTGATTAATTAGTCTTTAAGTGGAGATTTAAATGGAGTGATATTTTTACAGATAGTTTTTCTTTGTTCTGATCAACTTAAAAATATCAACTTAAAAATGTTTTAATAATTTGCGCCTTAATTTCAGTTTCATTGAGTGTAAATTATTACTAAGATTATCAATAGAAGTCTAGACGTTTTAGTTTCGATTTTAAAAATTCATATAATATCTATTACAACGACGAACAATATAATGATATGAAAATTGAAAATACTTTTTATATGCTTACACGAGAACAATATTTCCATATTATATTCTTTCTATCAGATCTCTCTACAAGCTCAACACTGCTTGTACCTATCCATGATGTCGCGCACGATGTAGTTGAATTAAATTGCTGTTAAACTGTAACGGTGAACTGCATATTGTCTCGTTTAACACCACGAAAGGAAGGTGCATGGCACTTGGTCGTGCGCGGCGAGTCGATCGCGGTGTAAAGCTAAAGCGAGTCGATCGCGGCCAATCGAAGCTAACGGCATCGGTAGAAGGAGGGTGGATCGGGTCTCGACTTCGCGACATGACGGTCGTCGTGCTACAGCCATCCGACTTAAGATCAAAGTCGATACCACTCTGAACTACGTTGCCATGGAAATCGGGCTGACGCGTTGCGGCCGATATTCTCGAATAGAGAGTCGGAGCTGACTTGGTAAATTCTGCAAATGGAATTGCCAGCTCTCTTCCTCCCCCCTCCTCCTCTCTCCCCTCTCTCTTTCTCTCTCTCTCTCTCTCTTGGACATAGTGTTGTTGGTCCAATGCGTCCAGTCAAAGGGAATTAACGGGACAACGTCAATATCGTCGTCGAGAGCGGAACGACGGTTATTCTTCTGTGCAATCGACAACACGAGGATAATGACCCCGCTGTCTCTAACCACGCGCGAGTAACGGACAATAGGCCCTCTTCGTGGTAACCAATCCATTCTAAATTTTCTTCCATTATCTCTAATTTGACTACATTAGAATTATCCGTGAATTTTCCGTATCAGGAGCATGCGGTGCTTCATTTTGTAACACGAGTCTCATTGTCTGACTAAAGGAGTTACCGCGCTACTTCTGTATTCTTTTTATCTCCTCTCTCTTTTAATCTACCTAGCGACTTAATTCGGTATCTCGATATATTCTCGCGCAAAAACATGTAACGTTAACGTTACGATTGTACTTTTATGGAGCGTAAATGCAGTTAACTACTCGGTCGAGGCGACCGTAAATATTCGACATAATTCTCAAACTATTAATTCTTGATCGACATGCAAATTTGAAAGCTTTGAAATTTTGTCACATAATCATTTCTTCAAAGGCGTGTTTTTACAGAAGAAAATATGCATCAGTGCGATCTGTAATCATTGTACGTGATAAAAATCAGTAAACATGAAGGTAATCGTCTCTGGGCTGCTGATTCGCAAGAGATCGTAAGAACGAACGTGAAAACGACAAAAGAAACCCATGAAATCCGCGACGACGAGAGGATACCAGTCATGCCAGTCTAAGAACATACGCGAAAGATCCAACCGAGCTCCCTCGTTGGCCAAGTCCGCTGATTTTTACGGACTTCCACCACATCGTTGCATTATTACGAATCACTTATACGACAAACTCCTTTCCATGTTTTCGAGGAAAGAGCACGAAGGGAATATACTTATCAAATTTACGGATCCACTATTTCGTGATGACATATACTTCGTAGTTTCTCCCGCAACATTTTTATAGCGTCATAAAGTCGTAAATATGCCATCGCATCCATAAAACGCCGATATAGTCGCTCATTGACGCCTTTCGTTTACTTTTTTTATGTATAACATGTGCTTAAAATCGAGCAATCATTAATATTGTGGTAGTTGTTAACTTTGATTATCGATACCGAAATTTAATTGCAGTGTACAATAAAAAGAAAAAAAATTGGATTGCGTGCATAATAATAAAAGAAAAAAATATATATTTGTTTTACATATTATCTCTTGCCTCTTTGATTATTGAAAGCGTATATATAGTTAAATATAATTAAATATTATAAAATTAATTCAGATGCCAATAATGACAGGATTCTATTTTGCAACATCCTCTCTTCTCTTTAATTATTTACATTTATCAGCGACGTTATATTCGCATTATTCAATTATGAACACACTGTTTATATTAATTTATTACATCCGGCATATTATTCTGACATTCCGGAATATATCTGATACGGTAGAATTCAGCTGTTACCGGTCGACTAATGGCACTGCCAACCGTATTTTCATTTAACACGATCGTAGATTTTAATACTGCATAAATCACCATCGGCTGTCAGCATTTTTTGATGATTAAGCTGTAAGCTGGAGGACAAGATTTATAACCTGCTTCGAGGTATAGTTTTATTGACGACTCGCAGCAGAGCGAGAATTCATATTTAAACCGTTTGGAAATATTCCAACGACGGCTGTTCAGCTTTTCTTATGCGAATCCGGCGTTCAATCCGGCACACAGAATCCGGCAGAAACGAGGGCAGGCTAACGATTAATTGTATAAATTATTACCATTGCCACCAAGAGATATCTATAAATCAGAAATAATTCTCCAACTCCATTTAGAAGCTGTTGTACGCTTCCGTAGATTTTTCATGGTGCAATTTAATTTTGTCGAAAAGAGTAGAAAAACAATTTCTACGTGGCTATCGCTTTACGTTGATGAAGTAAATGTTTGCCAATTCAATTATTATCGCTGTGTAGAGATAGAGATTGTTCGGCTTATACGATTAATCAACGTCACTCATGTATATGACGCTATGCAAAAATAACAGTTTGCCATGTCACTGATCTACGCCACAGTTTTGTATATGCGCATCGCAGGTTATCATGATGATGTGATTTTGTAACGTAAATATGAGGCATGCTTGAAAGCATGTACTCTAATTATAAATAAAATTATATAATAATATTATGAGTAACATTTTATCAGTAATGCAGTGCATTTTATATAGATAGGGAAAGTATGAATCAAACACACTGAGAGAGAGAGAGAGAGAGATATATATATATATATATACATGTAATAATAAATAAAAATATGTTCTTACGTTTCTATCAATGTAGATTACTTTAATCTTGGTTTAATTTACTTTTCATCTTTTTTTACAATACTTCTAAGAATTAAAAAAGAATAAGGAGTCAATTAAATCGAGATTAAAGTTAATTTATATTGATAAAAACAATTCAACTGACATACTCAAATGAAAAGATTTTTTTTAACACATAAATAATGATTTTCTGTTTCTGTAATTCTTAGATGTAGTATACCGTAATTGGAAAATCAGACAAATCTGCGCGTATTCTTTGCAACGCTAATTTCGGGGAAATGTATAGATTTTCTTTATGATCAGAGAAATTAGTAGCTCCGCGTGGTGCATTTATAGATAAATGAAGAATGACAGCGCAAGAGTCGCGCTGGTAGTTGTTGTCCTCAATATGACATGTATGAATAATTTAAATTGCTATCAAATATTCCGACTGATAAATAAGTTGCATGGAAGTGTGAGTATAGTTGATGTTCGGGGATTCACAGAAAGGGTTCTTCCGTTGTGTATACCCACTGTGAGAAATATAATTAAAATGGATACAGATATAGAAAATGAAAATCAGAGAGATCTCCCTTTGAGTTTCACCACCATAAAACCCAAACCACAAATGGCTTCAACTTGATTGCAAAGCTGCGTACGTATTATGCACTGTTTTATCAGTCGGCGTAGCGTTATTCGAGATTTATGCTTTCCCTCTTTGCCTTACTCTTAATATGACTCGTACGTTCGCTATCCTCTGATATGAAAAGCATGTAATCAGAAATTCTGAATGATTAAAGGAGTCTTTTTAAAAATAATGTTTTTTGCATAAAATAATAAGATTATAATAATATGATTTATTGCTTCGTATGCCGCGGACAATGAGATAATACCCAGATAATTCGAGTGGGATATCGTTATCAAATTGAAGTATTAACATCAACTGTCATAAGGATTAGTCACGTCTATTATGGTATACCGAATATAATGCGTGTGCAAATCGAGTTGGAGGAATATATCGAAGAATATAGAAATGTCACGCAGAGTGACGGACGGAATAAGAGAGCGTGACGTGCTCGGAGAGATTGTTTGGTGAAAAATGCTCCCGGGGACCGACAGTATCGACGTCTTCGAGAAATTAAGTTCGGCCAAGAAAAATGAAATACATGCCACGAGGGTTGGATGGAAAATATTTTGACAGAATATCACCCGTCCAATAAGGAAACATCGCGAGTTCCACTCGATGAGGGAATGACGTCTCAAGTCGACGTAAGCGCGTTCTCTACCATCGTTGTAATCAACCAATTAAATCCTTGCACTATCTAATTTCCTGAATAATATACGTCGTGCAACAATATTATACTAGTTTTAATCATACTTGTAATCAAAGACTTAATTATACAAGCGATTTAATGAAATCATTTCTAAGATCGCATGAAAATCACCTATAGAGTCTTTCAAGTAAATATCTCAGCTTCAATAGATCACTTTTTAATGTTATATAACTTAAACTACAATATTTATTTATTTCATTCTCATTCTATAATTATCAAAAAGTCAAATTATGTCACTCAAATACTTTGGTAAAGTATCACAAATAGAATTCCTTATATAATATATAAGAATAGATATATTTAGATCGTCCAATACACCACAAACTCTTCAATTATGTATGACTTAAACTATTTATTCAACACATTTTACAATCAAATCAAAATTTCATTATATCGTTCAAACCAAATACTCTGACAAAGTCTAGATATTTCATTCTCCAAATATAACGAATTAATCTTTTATCATTCGCCGGAGAATCACCGCAACTATCTTTAAGCCTTCTTTCGTGGATTCTACGAGGACCTCTGTGATAGTGGATATTACGTAGCCTCTCGTCCGTGAAACCAAGAGGACGTCACAAGTTGAAGCACGTGCTACATCAGTGTGTCCGCTTATTGCTATGCATTGTGCAAATTGACAAGTCAATTTACATTGGCAAAACCAACGCGGTCGGCCGGGGATAGGAAGGACGGATCCCTCAGGACACACCATGGCCGAGACGCGCTCTCACGAGCTCCGGCTACGCCCGCATATATCCGGGATGAAATGCTGCAAGCTTATTTCCGGTATCAGGGTCGATGTTGCGAGATAAACCGATCATTAAATAAGTCTTGCGCGCGCGCACTGCTAGTGGAGTGCATGTGGCTGCGGAGAGAGTATCGTACCGCGAAATCCATCAACTTTGTCAAACTCGCCCGACTGCAAACCGAATTCTCAATGCGATAATATTAATAAATTATCGCTCAATTGATACGATAATTTAAGTAGCTCACCGTATATTCCAATAGTTTTCACCGCGTGCGATAATAACCATCCGCGATAAACTATTGTTAAATTTCAATATAACGTAACAGAAACAGGAAATATTTGAAATGTTCTTGGTATGTAAATAGAACACGCGCAGTGTTGATAATCATGCGCGTATCTTTCAATTAACAGAGAGATTACAAATGTAATTCTCTGACAGAAATGCAATGCAAACAATACCTGTATCGCGTTTCATTTCACAAACTAAATAACTTGTTAATCTTAAATGTGTACATTACACACTTGTGAAATAATCGATGCTCGTATTTCTGTTCTAAGGAAGGATATTTCGCGTCGATATTTTCCTTCCCCGGAATTTATATATCATTCTATGCTAATCGACGTCACATACAAGTTGTGGAAACTGTAAATGACAGGTGAATGTGACTAAAAAGTTATAAGCTCTTTAAAAACTTAACCGAGCGGAACGTTCCGCGGGAGCTGTTCGAAAATTGAAAAACGTTAACGTGCGACGTTAATGCAGTTCCTCTGTGTTCAACATTACAATACGTTTTAGCTCACGTGAACAACGGACGTTGTGTTTCATTTCGTCTAACAAACTCCTTTTCAAAATACCGCAATTACGTCAGGTTGTCATCGGTATGAAATTTCAGTACTAAAAAATTAGCTGTAATATTTCCCAAAAAATCGCGCGCGAATAAAAATGCAAAGAATCATCCAGCCAATCCATTTCAAGCTGAGCAAAAAAGCGCCAGCGTATATTGCATATAAATTACTAAAATCGAGTCGAAATATTAAACAATGATGGATCGGAAAGAAATGCTTTTGCTAGGCATATTTTATTCAGGAGCGCATCTATGATGCAATAACATAAGCTACCGCAGCGAATAAATCCACGAATTTGTACAAGTGGCGAGTAATACCACACGGTATATCCGCGAAAACATTTCAATTATTATAAATACATTTTTTATTTGTTCCCTGAGCGCCGAATGTTACCTGACAGTATTCATTCAGGCTCTGGGAACGTTTTAAATATTTCGTATCTGATGTAATATTCGTGCACTGTGGTACAAATTGTAATTTGCGATAAAGTATTTGTAAATTTAATATGTTCCTAATGCATTGAATTGGGTAGTTAATGAACGGATTCATATCGTATGCACAAAAACGAACGCTTAAGTTCCTTTCCACTCGAGCACGTGAAAGATTTACTTCACGTTACATTAAATATTATTTAATCTATAATTGATATCGAGCAGAAGTGCCAAAGAGATGTAAAGCGAATTTTATATTCATTTATTTGCTGGCAATATATTGAAGCGTCGACACGACTCAATCAAAATCGAAAAAACTTATGCATTATTAAAAGCAGTTGCCGTACTTAGAACTTTTAGATTAAGAAAATAATTCAGTTCAGATAAAGTTTAAAATAATTTAATATAAGTTATAATTCATATATATACTTGCACAAAAAGAACGATTTTGCTGAAATGTTTACAAGTTTAGCTAGATACGGACCTGAAAATAATTTTGGCTCATTAAAATAATTACGTAAGAATTTCAAGCATGAACAGTGAGCATACTGCGAAAAGTTTCGAGCAACTAGTTTGAGTGCCCTAATTATTTTGATAGTTTAATAAAATTATTTTTGAGTCTAGCTACATTTTCAAATATTTCAGCAATGTACCGTTTTTTCCGTGTGGATTTGTAAAAGTAATTTCTAAAACGCAGTTGAGTGTAAACGCGAAATGATTTTAATCTGCAATGCTCATATGCATTAATTGCTACAATTTTCCTGTATCAGTTAAGATAAATACGACAATGTATATTTTTTTACACGTAACCTTATTTTTTACAAAATATTTAACATTAAGCATTTAAATCAAGGTGTTAAGTCTACAGTGTTAATTTCACATTTATAGTATTAAATCCACACCATCTTGGTGTTTATACAGGTGAGAATGATATAAACATCGACACAGTATTTAATATCCATGATATTAAATTTAACACCTATTTTTTAGAATATGACCATAATTTTATTTTGTTATATATATTGTATTTTTGTTCTGTTACATCTTACGATTAGCGATTAAAATCGATTAACTTTTTATTTTTTTTTTTTTTGGTACTCAATTCTCTATAATGTGTATGCGATTGTACTGTCTATTATAAATGTATTAATATAAAGAGTCGAAAGTTCTTAGATTTTTTCTGAATAAGAAAAGACTTGAAATCGCGCGCGCAAACTGCAGTTTTTGAATGCATTTGTATGTATGTATCTAGATATATTCGGTTTAAGTACTTATAGTCGTCTAAGCCGATTTGCGTCGTTAGATGACTCTATGTGGGTCAAATTGGAGCGGACCGCCGCTGGCCGCAAAGTCCAAAGCCTATACCAGTTCTCTCTCTACCTCTCTCTCTCTCTCTCTTCCCTTTGATATTATCGATTCAGACTGCACGGTGCGCTCCCGGCTGCTACCGCTGCTGCACGACAGCCGTTTGCGTACATGCTTCCCGCGATATGACAAACAGCATGACGCAAGCGACGCCTGCAACGTCGCCGATATAATGCACATGTGTCGTTGATACGGCACGAAATGTCAAGACGTGTTTTCGAACGTCGTTATAACGATCGTAGTAGACGCAAGAGGTAAAGCAAAGGCGAAGGGTGCGAATATTGGCCGAGACCGAGGGAAATGCCAGCATCGTACGTCCTTTCGATATAGAATGTCTAAGAAACGACGTATATCGCAAGCTAAAATACGATACCTACACATGTGTGCATGCGTGCGTGCGTGCATGCGTGCGCACGCGCGCGCGCGCGCGTGTGTGTGTTTGTGTGTGTGTGTGTGTGTGTGTATGAATTTAGATCGGTGAAAATTAATCTAATTAAAAAAGAGAAATCCTTAATATTCGATTAAAATAAATTTCAATGTTCGCTTAATATTTATTATATGAAATTATGTACATATTTGTTTTTGTGCAATTGCGCGCCAAAATATTTGTCTTTAAACGCATTTATGAATAGAATCAGAATATCACTTATTAAATTGATGAGCAATTTAATAATTTTTTTATGCTAATGAGCATTTTTTATAAGAATATTAATAATAAGATAAAAAGAATCTAAATGCAAATAATTTTATTGCGAAAAAATACTACATGCTTGAATTATTATGTGACGAAGAAAATTTCATTATTCAATTAATACAAAAATTCTGAAAATACCATAGGTCTGAAAAACACATTGTAACTTTAATAAGCTGTAACTTCCATTGAGATTAATATTTTTAGACTCCCTTTTTTATTTTGAAGCTCTGAGATTTAAATATATATTTGCAATTTCAGAAAGTGTATTGTCAAGTTATGAAATAAAATTCTCCTTTTTTCTTCCTTTATGTACAGAGTAAACAAAATTTTGATTGGGTCTGAGAGACCTATTGTGTGTGTTTTAGGATTAATCATCGGAGAGAATGCTTCAAACAATGCACATGAATGCGAGATAATTATTTTTTTGACGTGAAGGGAAGGCATATATAAAGTACATGTGAAGTACGAAGTGTCTCGAAAGGTATGAATTTTTGTTGGAAGTGTGACGAAAACACGCGTTTTCTCGATGTGCAGAAAATACGTTGTCTCAGATCCCAGCGGAGCGTGAGAGCTTATATTAGATACCAGACGACACAGTGCATTCTCGCGGATGTCCCGGTAAGAGGAAATGACAAGAGAGCAGGGTCGACTGGCAAAAGAGAGAAATATTCTAACCATCAACGACATCGGAAGCCATTACGCGTATCGAACAACGAACATGCGCAACAAAACCGCTCGCTGCGCCTGTCGACTCAATGAAATCATCCGCCGTTAAAGTGTATGACCTAGTCCACGAGATCTTCGATTTATCACGAAGTGAATGGAAAGAAAAAAGAACTCGCCCCGGGGAACGCGATACGCTGAATCGGCGTTTCGACCGGAGATTTCTAATTCCGTTGTGGCTTTAAGTCCTGATTTTTAGGTAAATTTGTGGAAATATTTATGAGATGCAATTGCATAAAAGAAACTTGATGGTCTATCACACAGTTAAAAAAAAAATAGTATTCTAATTTTTCTCAAATTTACGAGCATATGCTGTTAAAATCGATTTCTCAAATTCACATTTGCTCTGTTAATCCTCTAATGGACTTTACGTGACTATTTTTCCATTTTACGGAAATGATCACAGAGAATTTCATTTGACTAATAATCGTTGTAATATTATGTACCCAATTCGATTTGTGTATACACAATGGGAAAAAAAACGATTTTAAAAATGTATGATTTTATTGAAATAATTATATTGTATAATAATTATCGAAATATTATAATTATATTTATATTAAAAAAAAAAACAATTTTCTGAATGTATAATTTTATTAAAATTCTATTATTTTGATAAAATTATAACTCTAAAATTATATTCAGAAAATTGTTTTCTTTTTAAATATAAATACAATTATCATATAATAATTTTTTTATTGGTTTAATTTCTACTTAATATTGATTATAATTATTACATTTTTAAATATTATTATATGTATAATGAAATGTTAGAAATAATTGTTTATTATTAACGTTCCTCTTGCATATAAAATAATTTATACTATATCTGTATGTATATATATATATATATATATATATATATATATATATATATACAAAC
>Ga0157364_1002997_pt1 | contig 16176 bp, 6 predicted proteins | sample AttsexASBM2_FD_111476 | JGI IMG/M metagenome (GOLD analysis project Ga0157364, IMG submission 111476) | Fungus gardens microbial communities from leaf cutter ant in Ribeirão Preto, State of São Paulo, Brazil - Atta sexdens ASBM2 | ecosystem: Host-associated > Fungi > Mycelium > Unclassified ...
ATGTGACAGCGTGACTGATAAACCCTAACCCGAGTTGTTCTAAAAATAGAAAAATGAAAAAGAAAAAGAAATAAAAAGTAAAATAAAAATGAAAAGAGAAAATAAAATAAAGTCCACCGTCAATGATCTTGACATATATGTGCCCTGATATCATCCTTCTAACTTCTTCTAATCTACTCTCACCAAGTCTAGGCTTATGATCTTACATCATGTGATATTTCATGTGATTGCAGTCATGTGCCTCTTCATTGTCAAAAAGAAAAGAAAAATAAAATCAAAAGGAAAGAAATATTAAATCAAGGAAAATAGATAAAAGAAAAAGAAAAATGTTAGTGTCCAAGTGCACTATAACAACTATCTACTCTATATATTAGCATTAACTAAATCTCCAGCACTGTACATATTTTTAAGTTATTTACAATTACTTTAAATATGTTGCTCACTTTCTTTTTCTTCCAATACTATAAACACTAGTGAACTCTACAACATTTCACTGATCTTTACACATATTTTGATTTGCTTTTCCATATTCTGGACTTTTAGAGTTTGTACAAACTTCTCTACTACTATTGTTAGATTAGTCTCTTTATTTCTATCAGTTTTTGATTACTAAAGCACTATTATTCTATACTTGGGTAATTTAATCTCTAGTATATCAGAATAGACTAAATAGTATTTAGAGTAGCTATCACTTTCAGTAATTCTATCCTATTATTAGATATGGTTCATATCTTATTATTTAATATATTGTGCTTCTATTAGTTGCACTAGTCATAAGTTGCACTAATTGTTATGGTGTGCTTGGACACTAACATTTTTCTTTTATCTATTTTTCTTGATTTAATATTTCTTTTCTTTTGATTTTTCTTTTCTTTTTCTTTTATATATTTCTTTGATGATAAAGAGACATGTGACTGCAGTCACATGACATATCACATGATGTAATGTCATAGACCTAGACTGGGTAAGAGTTGGCTAGAAAAGACTAGAAAGATAATATTAGGGTACATATATATAGTATGATATCCGTATAGAAGGTATAAGGTTGACATATAGTGGAAGCATAAACAACATATGAACATTAGGGTAGGGTTATTTATTGATAGCACAGACCATATATCTATAGTATAAATAGGGTAGCAATACATCAAAGACTCCTTATCGAGTTCTCTTATAATCCCTACAACAATATCTTATTAAGAGATTTACTTCTTGTATTGCTATTAGTGTTTGTCACTAGTGGTTGCCATAACACTAGTCATATATTTCAAAAAAGCTACTTAGAATAACTAGAGAACAAGTTTATTAGAAGACAGTAAGATATGTTGTTACCAATACTAGAAGGTAGTGTCAGTTTTGGTTAATTTTCAAGATAAGATTTACAGTATAACTATTAGTTAAGGAGTATGGTTACAAGGCTGAAACTTAAAGGAATTGATGGAAAGACACCACTAGGTATAGAGCCTACAGCTTAATTTGACTTAACACAGAGAAACTTGTCAAGTCCAAACATAACTAAGATTGACAAATTGATAGCTCTTTCATGATTTTATGGGTTGTGGTGCATGGCTGTTCTTAGTTAGTAGAGTGATTTGTCTGGTTAATTCTGATAACAAATAAGATCTTAACCTACTAAATAGCTAGGCCAGTTTCAGCTGGTCTCTGGCTTTTTAGAGGAACTGTTAGTATTTAGCTGATGGAAGTTTGAAACAATAACAGGTCTGTGGTGCCCTTAGATATTCTGAGTCACATATATACTATACTGACAGAGCTAGCAAGTTTTTGCATCTTGGCCGAAAGGTCTTAATAATCTTGTGAAACTCTGTCATACTAAAGATAAAGCATTGCAATTATTGCTCTTCAATAAGAAATATCTAGTAAGCATAAGTTATCAGCTCATGTTAATTACATCTCTGTCCTTTATACATACTGCCCATCACTACTACTAATTGAATAGCTTGGTGAGATCTCCAGATTAGTGTTGAGGAGCTGGAAACAGTACTCCTTTGCTAAAAAGCTGACCAAACTTGGTCATTGAAAGAAAGTAAAAGTCATAATAAGATTTCTATAGGTGAACCTGTAGAAGAATCATTATTGAATAATTCTTGATAGATTGTTACTGGCCTCTTAAGGCATATATGCATATCTATCTTGCACTCTTCTTATTATTCATTCATCTTATGTTGAAAGTAGTGGACTCTATTTATTTTCATTTTCCTATTCATTTTTTATTTTATTTTTTATTTTATTTTCTATTTTCCTATTTTTAGAACTTTGGGTTAGGGTTAGTGTGATACTCAAGATCACAGTCATGTGTCACACTGGAAAGAGGTAGAAGGTTCTAGAAGGATGACATCATACAGTATGGATATTACCTGTTGACCTTAAGGCAAACACATGGTCATTTAGGGTAGGCTAGAAGTAGTGTAGCATGGACCATAGGATTTTGTATATAAGGTAGACAATTCTATACAGAGTTCTCTATCAAGTTCTCTTGTGTTAACTCTAATACAAGGTTTTTTCTCTTAACTAACTCTAAAGTCTGGAGTTTGTAACATTATGTACTTCTTGTGGTCTTCTTTCAAGGTCAAAGTGAGCTTGGTCTTTCTAGGCTTTTTGAGGTCTTAAAGAGAGACATGTTTGCTTTTGTTATAGATAAGTATAGTAGAAATATCTTCTAATAGACAATCTATGCCTGTAATTTAATATCATACAACTTTCAGCAATAGATCTCTTGGCTCTCACATTGATAAAGAATGCAATGAAATGTAATAAGTAATGTGGATTGCAGAATTTAGTAAATTATCAAATCTTTGAGTGTATCTTATATTCCTTAGTATTCCAAGAAGCATCTTTGTTTGAGTGTCAGTTGTTTTTCAACTTATCTATGTTTCTTGCTAGATAAGGCTTGGATATGGAGGGAATATATAAGTCTTTATAATTATGTCATGAGTTAGCTTGTCTGAAATATATCAGCAGAGCTGTCTGCAACCTTGTTATAGGTATGATAAATATTTCTATGTCAAGTGGGATTTCCCTTGTTATGGTTTGGCTTCTAACTCAGTCTGTAAAGACCTTAACTAAGTATCTTGACTTTAAATCAGGTAGAACTATCTACTAAACTCAAGTATATTAATAAGTGGAGGAAAATAAACTAATAAAATTAATTAGCTAGTTAATGAACTTAGAATTTTCTGGAAATTATAAACTTCATATAACTTTATAAACTTTGTCTAGTTGCTCTGATAATATAATAGTAAGAAAAAAAGCAAAAAATTTCTTTTATATTAGCTTATAAGATAGTTATATATTCTCTAAATAAACTGAATAGAACTTCAAAAACTTAGTCCTAAGAAAAAATACTATTATAATTAGTTATCTTCTAAAATTAGCCTGACATTTACTATAACAAATAACAGTTCTATTAGATATATTATAATATACTTTTTTTTCTTTAACAAAGTTATAGTATACTTAAACTCTTATATTTTATTTTTATTTTTATATTTATTTTTTGGATAATAAAAAATATATAATTATAGTTATATGATGTATCACATGACATTATATTATAGGTCTAAAATATTATAGAAAAAACTAAAAGAAATAAGATTAAAGTATATGTCTATATATATATATATATTTAAGTCAACAATTTATTACATAAGACACAATAACAGTCTATGTCTACAGGAGAAATTATGTATAGAGTATTAATACTCTAACCTTTTTTTATACAGTTATCCAACATAAAGGACTATTAGAGAATTGAACTCATAACCTCAAGTAGATTTTGAGGTAGACATAATATACATAGATGAAAGGCTTTTTCACTATGTCATCTCTTTCTCCAAGTATATGTTTATAATATGTCAACTTGTTAATATACTTATAAATATAAACTATATATCTATAATATAAATAAGATAGTAATATATTAAAAACTCTTTTATCAGAGTTGTAAATAATAAACTTGACTTTATTTTATTTTTCATTTTCTCATTTTTCTTTATTTTGAACTTAAGTGAAGAAGTGTAATATAACATTATATATAATAGTTATATAACAAAAGAAAAGGATCTAAAATAAGTGATATTATACAATAATATATACAAACTATGATTTAAAGAATATAAGATAAACTATCTTTAACTAGAAACTCTATTATTATGTTACTTAATATAAGTTTTAAATCTAAGTCATAATATTCTTATTAAGTTTTTTTGTAATTTTTACAAGACTTTTTGTAATATAAAACTACTTAGTATATTATTAACTATCTTAGTTAGTAGTTATCACAGTAAGATATGAGTTTTGATTATATAATGAAAATAGCTTATATACAGATCATTACTATTTTATATATATACTTTTATATTTAAGAATTAGACTTTAAACTTAACAACATCTTATATCTTTCATTATTTATTATTATTATTATTTTGAACTTCTAAATCTCTAAAAGTATATTTAAGGTTTAGATATTATAAATAAGTAAGTTTTTCAAAAAATCAACAATCTATTATATAAAACATGATAGCAGTTTATATCTATAAAATTAAATTTACAATCTTATAATAGAATAGAAATAGATGTAATATATATGGTAAGAGGACTATTATTACTATGCCATCTCATTCTCCAACAAGTAGTTCATTTTATGATAGTATTATATCATATAATATTATGACTATAACTATGATATTTGTAACTAACTCTACTATTTTAAAGTTTAATACTATTCAGCTTGAAACTGGACTTAGACACTAACCTCACTCAACATAAATAACTAAATAACTGCTAAATTATATGGTTATAGTACTACTTAAACTTTCAAGTGTTTTATTCTAGTATTTAAGAATTAGTAGATACTTTGTAATCTTTAGTATTATAATTTTCACTACTATTAATACTAAACTCTAGTGTCAAGGCAACATACTTCTTTTACTAGAACTCTCTCTCTTGAACTCTATTTCACTCTCTGAAGTTATATGTTATGATTCAAGACTTAGAGTTTAGTTAAGGAAGAAACTTTGTATAAGATTTATACAAGAAAACTCAATGGAGTTCCTAGTTCTAACCTATCCTAAAAATTATATATTATCTATAAGATTAATATAAACTATGATATATTAGTATAAACAGTATAGTAATAAAGTAAAAACTGCTTGTTAAGTTTCTCTTATAAAAGCTACTTCTAAAGTTATTACTTGTTATATACTAAGTGTTATAAGATGAGTATGTGGGCAGACTTTGGCTATGATTAGGTTTAGGACAGATATAAACAGTAGTATTATTATTAGGCTACAACGGAGAAAGGGCACGTGACCTGGAAGTCACGTGAGATGATGTCATAGGCCTAGAGTGGTCTAGAAGAGTCTACAAGGCTAGAAAAGCCTAGACAATGATGTCAGAGAGTATGTTCACCACATTGCTACCACATGTAGTACACATGAACATTAAGGTAGGATGCACAGTCTTGCACAGTTACTGTGGAGTAGACATGGAGTAGACATGAGACCTTTAGGGCAGGAATAGAAGCAGAACATTGTTGTAGCATGGACCACATGTAATTTATATAAATAGGGTAGCAATGCAGTGAGGGCTCCTTGTTGAGTTCTCTTGTAATCCCCACTACTAGATAGCTAGATAAGAGCTTTGCTGAAGTAAGCAAACTACAGGGTCGTTACGACTAGTAGTTGCTACAACACTAAGTCCATCTGCTCAAAAGACTATTTTCTATAGTGGTGATGTCTTCTTAACATGTCTAACAAAAGCTTATCTTCCATAATGGCTATCTTTCATATAACATGTCTTCATAGTAGCAACTTTTTTCATTCTTTCTATAAATTCCATTATCTTTTCTACTTTTCCCTTCCTTCTAATATCTGCTCTCATTCTTAATTCTTTACCATAATTTACCATAAATGGAGATATCTTAATTGCTAAGTATATTTTGTTGTTCACTGTAAACTCTGCCATCACTAACTATTCAGGCCAATCTTTTTGCCTATAATTGACAAAGAATTGTAAATACTATTCTAATTCCTAGTTTATTTACTCTATCTGACCATCTGTTTGTGGATAAAATAATGTTGACAGCTTTGTTTCAATTTCCAACATTTTGTTTAACTCCTTTATTAGTTTTGCTGCAAACTGTAGTTCTCTATCTAACATCATACTCTTTGATAGCTCATATAACTTCTACACATTATATCTAAACAGTCTTGCTAATTCCTTTGCTAATGTTTTCTCTGTTGTTATCACAAATATATTATTTCTGACAATCTATCACAGACTACTAGAATTGTATTCTTTCTAGCTACTAATAACAACTTGGTAATGAAGTCCACCATCAGATGTGTCTATAGTTTCTCTAGTATTTCACTCAACTTCAGCTTTTCTACTGGTACCTCTATATGATTCTTCATCCTTTGACACATATCACAACTGTTTGTATACTTTTTCACATCTCTTGTCACTCCAGATTATCAGTAATTCCTTATTATCATTTTCCATCTTCCTTCATGTTCTGCCACTAGCATATCATGATATAACCAGATTATTTCTACTTTTAGTTTCTTATTCTTTAGCATATACATCTTTCTTTCTTTCAATATCAAATCTTTCTCTATCTGCCATTTATCTCTTTAACTCTCATCTTCTTTATGTTATGATCTTAAATCCTTAGGATTGGATAAAAGAACAACTCTTGTATTAGAGAAACACAAGAAAACTCGATAGAGAGCTCTTTACAAAATAGTCTACCTTATATACTCCTACAGATGGTCTGTGCTAGCTACTGTGCACCCTATCCTAAATGACCATGTATGAAGCATGAGGCCAACATGTGGTGTCCATGTTGTATGACATTACTTTGCTCCAGAATCTTCTACCTCCTTTTTCTTAAGTCCCGTAATCAATGTTGTAATCATATCATCAGATGTGACAGATGTGACAGTGTGACCAATCACTTCTACCTCTATCCCTAAAGTTCTAAAAACACTGAGAAATAAATAATAAATAAAAATAAAAATAAAAATAAAAAAGAAACTAAGTCCACTTTGCTTGATCTTGACACTTTATCTCTTCTACTACTTTAACTACTTCTTTATCCTTTCCTCTAGCTATCTTTATTTTTTCTAATATTTCTACTTTAGGTCCTTTTATTACTACTTCAGCTAAACTATAAATCTATTGTTCTTTAATCAATGTTTGATTTTCATTATTCTTTTTAAGATAAGCTTGAATCTTAACAGATATAATGCCTAATGAGCTTGTCTTCTGTTCAAATTTTGTACTTTCATAAAATATTCCAAGTTCTTATAATTTGTCTAGACCTCATAACTAATTCTGTTATATATTAGAGTTGTGAACAGTAGACTTGATTTTATTTCTTTTATTTTATCTGTTGAGTTTCTTTTCTTTTTCTTTTTGACTTAGACAAAAGTATGATATAGAGAAGGTTATAAAAAATCCTAGAACAAATGATGTTATATAGTATAGCAACAAGATATTGATCTTATGACAAGTACATGTACTTTAGGGTAGATTAGTTATAATATGTACACAGACCACAGTCTGTAGTATATAAGGTAAACTAGTTTGTATTCAGAACTTTATTGAGTTTTTTTTGTATTACTCAATACAAGAGTAGTCTTTTGTCTTTACTCTAAGACTTAAGTCATAACATTATACTACTATCCAACAATATCTCTACTATTACTCCTTTTTACATATCAATTCTTTCCAAGCCAATATTCACAGTAACTTCTCTTGATATATATCTATTGTTCAGGTTACAGTAGAATTTATTATCTATTACTCTAGAGAACATTATGAACTTATTGTAATTACTAGAGCTTAGTCTTTTTTTTTTTTAAGTCAACAATTTTTTATGCAGTTATCCAACACAAAGAACTACTAAGAAATTGAACCTATACCTCAAGTAGGTTTGAGGTAGGCATAATATACATGGACAGAGATCTCTTCCACTATGCCATCTCTCCCTCCTAGAGCTTAGTCAAGAACTTAAACTCTATTTTCTATTTAAATTACTATTCATATTGTTTGAAATTTCTTCATATTCCAATCTTTTCTCTTATCTTATAGTTTTCTTATTCCTATAATTTCTTGTCAAATATCCAAAACATCACAACTATAATAGTTTCTACTAGTTTATCTTCATTACATATGAATCATGTCTTGGCATAAACTCTACCCATTAATTTGGTTTTACAATAACTGTATTTGTTTTTTCTATCTCTTCTATTAGAGTAGGCCCTACTGGCACCTATTGTTGAATCTTCTGTCTTCTTGGCCAAATCTGAGACTAAGATAATTGTTGTCTTTGTGTCTCTGTGATATTTGTTACTATATTCTGCCTTGGTACTGAAGTTTCTGTTTTTCTTCTTTCTCTCAATCTTTCTTTCTTTCTCTTGCTCTCTCTATAGTATCTATTTAAATTTGTTGCTCTCTCATACCACTGTTCTATACTTCTAAGAAATCTTTTTGCCTCTATAAGCTTCTTTTTAATTACTTTGTTCATTTATTGCTTGAATTCTTTTATCAGTGGCCTCCTCTTATATCTATTACTTTTTGCTACTCTTTTAAATTCCTATGCAAACTTTTCTATTATCTTAACTTCTTGCTCTATTTTTTTCAACTCTGCTATTTTCATCATCTTATCATTTTCTCTACCAAATTCTTTTTTCAAATCTGACAAAAACTTTCCTACTATTGTGTAACTTAAATTTCCACTTTTTAAATCCTCTATCATATTTTATTTTTATATATTTACTGATTCTTCCTACACATACAACAAAACCCACTACATCTGCTCTTCTACTAATACTTTTCTTATTCTCATTCTAATATATAATCTATATAATATTAAAAACTCTGAAACTTTACTTGTCTCTCTATTGAATGTTTGTAGCTTAGCTACTTTTATATTTGATCTAGTATTGGGTCTAGAGACTGCCACTACTTCTACTTCTGTTAATACCTAGAGCTATACTTGTATAGTAGTGATTTACTTCTAATATGATAATCTGTTCTATTTGAATTGGGTTAAGTTGACTTATATTGTGATAAAAGGGTAAAGATAATAATAATAGTAAAGATATAGAAGATGAGAATATATAAAAGAGTAAGATAGAACCAATGCTGGTCTTGCCCTCAGATTTATACTTTGAACTGAAATCTATCTTAGTAGATGTTTGCAGTACTTTTCTTGTCTATCTTATACTATCTACTAATTATTTAACAACTGACTACTACTCCAAAAAATTGTATATAAATATTCTTAAGAAAGAAATATCTATTCTAAATAGTGTTTTAAGAGCTCCTACTATATAGACTCATTATAAATGTACTAATAGTATAGAATTACTATATAAAAAATTATCTAACACATTTACAAAAGATTTTATATCTACTAAGTATTAGTAAGCTTTGGCACAAAAATAAATAGTTAATCTTTCTCTATTTAACTAGTATACTTTTTATCAAGAAAGTAAAGATAAACAATGAAAAGGCCTAATATTGGACAGTTTTAAGAAAAGATATCAAATGCTAATATTATGATTAAAAACTCAAAGTATTAAGTTAATAAAAAAATCTTGTATTAAGATTAATATAAGAGAACTCAATAGATATTGTAACAATCACTAATCACAAAGACTAATAGTAGCACAATGAATAAATCTCTCAGTAGGATATCAAGTGGGAATCACAAGAAAACTTGATAAAGAGTCCCCAATATATTGCTATCCTATTTATATTATAAATACATAGTCTATTCTAATAATAAATAACTCTATCCTAATATCTATGTGTTATCTATACTTCTACTATGCATTAACCTCATGTCTTCCATAAAGACATTATATTATGGATATATCACATGATGTGAGGTCATAGGCCTAGACTTTGGAAGAAAGAACTAGAAAAATAACATCAAGATATATATCATGTAATTGCAGTTACATGCCTCTTTATTATTAAAATCAAAAGAAAGAGAAAAGAAGAATCAAAAGAAAAGAAATATTAAATCAAGAAAAACAAATAAAAGCAAAATAAAATTGTTAGTGTCCTAGCACATCATAACAATAGAGTTCTAAGTACAAAAGTATCTACTTTATATATATTAGACTACTAGTCTATGCTATACTAATCTTAGCCTATTTTAAAGATTATATATATTACATGTTGTTAATATATAAGATAATATTATTGTTCTAGAACCTTCTATATTCTTTTATATGCCATGTAATTATATAACTATAACTTGTAATAGATGTATAATATTGTATAACAATTTATGATAGTTACATATAATATTATACTAATCTCTAATTCTGATCTAAAAAGTATAATAATAATACTATTATATATACTCTAAATTGTTAGATATTATAGAGGTTATTATTTAAAACTTCATAAAATTAATGAGAAATACAAATATTTTAATTCTCAAGTTAATAAGTAATTGAGATAGAATATAATTAGAAGTAAGATAGCATAATGATAAATCTCTCTTACCACATTGATTATATCTTTCTCTTCTGTTATTAAGGTTGTAGGTTTATATTTTGTATCTAGCAAGCATGAACTATTATTGTATTCTATGTAATAAATTGTTAATTTAAAAAAATAAAAAATAATCTATACCAAAAAAGTATGAAAGAATATCGATATTAAATATAGTTAGATAATATATAACATATTTTTATGAAAATAGTATAACTTTTTATTTTTCACATATTTTTCAAATATAACATTTCTTCTCATATCATCTCTATTACAAAAATCTGAACCTTAGATATACTCTCAGAAGTTTAGAAGTGATTCAGAAGGTTAATAATGATGACAATAATGATTAAGATCAATACAGATATTAATGATGATAATTGATGATAAATAATATTATTAAGTCTAAGGTTTAATCCTTAAACATAAAAGTATATATATAAAAGAGTGATAGTCTGTACATAAGCTGTTTCTATCACATGATCAAAACTCATATCTGATAGAAGCTATCATTTATTATAGCAGATAATAGATTAATTTTAGAAGATAACTAATTATGTCATTATATTGATATGCTTATATCTTTATTGATACTTATCACTTTGAGATATATTATATATCATTATAAATAGTTTAATAAGTACTTTTTAATAATTGTGTGAATCTGTTCAGCTGTTCATAAAATATCAGCCAACATAACTTTTATAGTTACTGATGGTCTGATATCTTAGTTGTTTGTTGTTGCTTTTGTAAATCTTATATATGTACAGATAGTCCTTATTTGAGACTTTCCAGTACAACTTAGTTTGTAAAAATCAGTCTACTAGTTGTAGAGATACAAGCTGAATAAAGTTTGTTTCAAACTTTTTCTATTTTTTAAGCATAACTCTAAATATATATCTTAACTTCACTTTAGATTATTACTCTAAAAATAATAGATAAATTATACAAGCCAAACTCTGGAGTAATATCTCTGTATATATTATAACTACTAACAAAACAATTAATCTGAACTTCTATCTTTTACAAAGCTTTCTTATAATAATGCTCTTAGTAATACTATTAATGTCTCTCTATTTTTTATTAATAAAAGTTATTATCCTAGTATTTTAATATACTCAAAATATAATATTACTTTCTTTTAAGCTTACAACTTTGCTATTAATCTTAATAAATTGCAAAGTATTCTTAAGTCTGAGATTTCTACAGTCTAACAGTGTTACCAAAGATATGCTGATATATGGAGTACTTGAGTTCAAAATAAGTAGTAAAGTCTTTGTCACAAACTTCATTCAATTTGTATTTTCACAACTAGTAAATTGATTCTCACAAACCAAGTTATATTGGAAAGCCTTAAATAAGAGCTATTTATATATATATAGAATATATAAAAGTAACAACAGATTACTGAAATATCAGACTATCAGTAACTACAAGTTTTATTAGCTATTATTTCAGAAACAACTAAACAAATTCCTATGATCAAACTTATGTTAGAAAGCATTTATTAAATGGTCTTTAATGATATATCATATATCATATAGAGATTAGTATTTATAAAATAACATAATTAGTTATCTTCTGAAATTAACCTAATATCTACTATAATAGATAACAGCTCTACTAGATACTATTGGAAGAAACAGAATATATAGTAGTATGATATAGTGTAGACAGCTAACAACTACTTATCTATAGTATATACTTTAATAAAGAACTAAGAAAGAGTAAGCAATAATAAAAGATAAGTAGTATTAGTAGAAGTTTTATCTATTAAAAATTTTATATTAACTACCTAATTAGGATTACTAATTATGGGCTATACACTTACTAAGCAAAATACTTCACAACAAGTATAAGTTTTGATTATGTAATAGAAATAACTTGTGTATAGACCATTACTATTTTATATAAATACTTTTATATTTGAGAATTAGACTTAACAATATTTTTCATCAATTATCATCAATTATTATTGAACTTCTGAATTACTTCTAAATCTCTAAGAGTACACCCAGGATTTAGATATCACAAATAAGTAAGTAGTTTATTTTATAATAATCTTTATTATTGTCTAATCTAGTACTTTGTTGTTTAATTTTTACCTCCTAAAGTTTATATATCTAGTCTTTCATGTCTTCATGCTCAAACCACTTATCTCTAACATATTCTTCAAGAAAACTCAACTTGCTACAATACTGGTTATTATTAACAGAAAACTCAAGTATGAAATCTTATAAATTGTAAACTCCAAAATTGACCAAAAAAGCTTGTAAACTTCTCTACAAAGTTATTTGACTAGGATATAAAGATACCAAAAATAAATCTGAGTGGCTTCCTACTACTTATGATATAGATTTTATTACTGATTTCTACAGTACCTATTCTACCAAGCCTAATCCTCTTTCTTTGTCTTAATCAACTTTGCTACAAAGTCCAAACTTTAGTTTTCACACACTTTCAACAGAGTTTTTCTTATTTTCTTATTTTTGTTTTTCTTGTCTTATTTTCTCTTATAATAATATTAATCAGCAGAAAGAAGGAGAAGATATTTGTACTAACTCCTTTTTCTCTTTTATTTTTATTTAGCTTAATTCTTCTCTGGTCTCCAAGATTATTGCATAGTTATCACAGTTCAACTATCATTATTTTGTATTCCAATACCAAGTTCTATAGTGACTTGTCTATAATATAGTATTCTTAGACCAGATCTCTAAACACTTTGGTTCACTCTCCACAGTCTGATTGTGTTTTTTTGAATAGTAATATATTACTGCTTGATAACAATATATTTTATACAGACTAGAAATCTGCTATATAAGAGAAAATTAGTAAAGATGTAAAATAATAATTTTTTTTATTTGTATGCTGTAATATATTAGAAACTCTTATCTAGCTTACACATATTAATTACAGAGATTTTCCTCTTTATTTTCACTGCCTTATTTTTACAAATATTTTTTACCTGATTCCCTCTAGTCTTCTAATGTAAGAAAGCAAAATAATGGACTTCAATTTTATTTTATTTTTTTATTTTCATTTTCATTTTAATTATTTTACATTTTTCTATTTTTAGAACTCTGGGTTTAGGGGTAGAAGTGATTGGTCACACTGTCACATTAGTCACATTTGATGGTATGGTCACAACATTGATTATGGGACTTAAGAAAAGAAAGTAGAAGGTTCTAGAAAAAATGATGTTATACAACATAAATAACATATGTTGACCTCATGCTTAACACATGATCATTTAGGGTAGGGTGCACAGTAGTTAGCATGGACCATCTGTGTAGGTATATAAGATAGACTACTTTGTAAAGAGCTTTCTATCAAGTTCCCTTGTGTCTTCTCTAATACAAGAGTTTAATATTTATTCTACTTTAAGAATTTAAGGTTATAACATCTAAGATAGCCATAATATAAATTTGTCTTCTGAGAAGATTTCCATAATCTTCTTACTCTTTTTCTTATCTGCTACAGGAATCTTGATGCTTTCCACTATATTGGACTTTCTCTCTAATTATTACAAACTTTATTCAGCTTGTATTTCTACAACTAGTGGACTGATTTTCACAAACTAAGTTGCACTGTAAAGCCCCAAATGAGGGCTATCTGCATATATGTGGGATGTACAAAAGCAATAACAAACAACTGAGATATCAGGTTATCAGTAACTATAAAATCTTTATTTGCTAATATCTCATAAATGACCAGATAGATTTATATGATTGAACTTGCATTGGAAAGTGCTCATCAAACCATTTCCAATAATATATGGTATATTACATAGCAATAGATATTTATAGAGATACAAGTATATCAATGTAGTAACATAATTAGTTACCTTCTAAAATTAGCCTGACAGCTGCTATAACAGATGACAGCTTCCATCAGGTATGAGTTTTTATCACATGATGGAAACAGCTTATACATGGACCATCACTCTTTTATATATATACTTCTGTGTCTGAGGATTAAACCTTAGACTTAACAATATCAATTATTATTATTTATCATCAATATTTATCCTTTATTATCTGTATTGATCTTAATCATCATTATTGAACTTCTGAATCACTCCTAAACCTCTGAGAGTGTACCTAAGGTTCAGATATCACAAATAAGGTTCATTTTGTGATACTAATACTATTAACTAGAGCATTTTCAGCTCTTTCTACTACTAACATGTCTTTTCTTCTATATGTCTCTTTTCCTCCTCCTTATGCTATTTTCATTCAGCCTTTTTTATCACTTTGGCCTCCATTACCAAACAAATCTTCTCAACTATCCTTATTTCATGTTATGTCTTTACTATTTCTTTCAAGTAGAATATGAGACTTTACTCCTTAGTATATTGGTATTTACTTTTCTTCTTTTAATATACTAAAACATCAACTTTTGGATCTAAGAGAAATGAAAACCTAGTAGAAGAATGTTGAAAGAATTGAGTATTAAGAAAAGAAAAAGTGAAATTTTTCTTTCTTTTGTATTAACTTGTAAAATGATCATATATTCTCTAGGTAAACTTAATAGAACTTTGAGAGCTCAGTTCTAAAAGAGGAATACTATTATATGTCAAAGTTCAACTCTGTAAATAATCTATCATCTATAACAGTATTATCTATTTTTCAACTCTATAAGTACTTAGTCTTTCATAGTAAAGATTACTCTTATTTCAAGTTTCATGCCCAGTTAGTGTTTCTCTATAAATTAATTTGATCAAATATCTACTTAGCTTAGAGCCAGGCTTAAACACTGATTTAACTCAATATGAATCATCATAAAACTATATAGTTATAGCACTATTTGAGTTTCCAAGTATTTCAGACCATTATCCCTGTATTTAAGGACTAGTGCATACTCTGTAAATTTCCAGTCTAATAATTAACTATAATTCTTGTTATTATTAGTACTAAACTCTAGTGTTATAGCAATACATCTTTTTTATCAAAACTCCCTCTCTTGAACTCTGTTTCAACCTCTGAAGTTGTAACCAAATAATATATAGACAGTACAGCATATAAGCTGAAGCCAAAGTCATTCTAAGAAGCTCACAACTCTGCAGATTTTGATAAGTTTCCATACTTATTGAGCTTTAACTAACCTTAACTAACCCTATAGACTTTTACTCTCAAGTGTGAACTACACCTGACAAGCTGCATATTTGCTGCATTAATATAAGTGTTGGAAGTGATCTTCTCAGTCTTATCATAGTTGGTGTGAACTTAATTTACTTAGTTAGTACATCACGTGATCACATGTACTACTCCCTGTGGATATGTTTCTTTGACTCTCAGTCATTTGCAGTTGTTTACAGTTCACTGGGTAACTCCTAAGTTATAGTAATTCCTAAGATTGCTAGTGCCTCTTACTCATCTCCTGCCCTCCAATTATAACAATAAGTGTATAGATATAGATATAGATAGATGACACTTGAGTGATTCATTGCAACCGTGTATTAGTGCTTAGTCATGCTGTGCTGATGCTGTGCTGATGCTGTGCTGATCAGAGTCATGTATAAATTGAAATGTTTATTCAATCAGAGCTGATGTCATGAGCCTAAAATTAGACTCACTCTGACGATGTCAAGAAATAGCTGGTTGTCTTACTCCAGTGGCCTCCCTATGTTTCTTCTGCCTGCGC
>Ga0157364_1002998_pt1 | contig 16175 bp, 5 predicted proteins | sample AttsexASBM2_FD_111476 | JGI IMG/M metagenome (GOLD analysis project Ga0157364, IMG submission 111476) | Fungus gardens microbial communities from leaf cutter ant in Ribeirão Preto, State of São Paulo, Brazil - Atta sexdens ASBM2 | ecosystem: Host-associated > Fungi > Mycelium > Unclassified ...
CTTACTTGTAATGCCAATATTCCATTCGCTCTGACATTCGGAAATTGCGCAGGATGGAAAGCATTATTTCTTGCATGGAACAATCATCTACATCGATTAACAGATATGTGTTGGAGCGTTTCCGGGAGCGACAACGCAATAACGAAACAGCTAGACATAAACGTCAGTATCTGGAGAGCGCGATATGTGTTTGTATGTTTGTTTCTCATTGTCGTGGGAATAATCAACAGAGACACGGAGAATTATCTTAAAGTTAACCTTCTACATAATCGGACCTGAGATGCGACAGCAGGATATCGCGTCGCCAAACGGTACCTCCGCATTTGCAGCGCATCCTAAACACCATATTGTTGCGTTTGCGGCTCGAGAGAACGTTCAGTATGCTCGGCACACTATGTTGTCGATAATTCAGCATTTATTGCATAACTATAATACAACAGCCTGCTTATGAATATTCCTTTGTGCAGGCCTTGGGTCTGCATCCTCATTAACTCCTTCGTTACATACAGTTACCCACGCTCACACAATCAACGACCAAATATTGATAGTCTATGCATTCTCGTTCCATTGAGTACACTTATCGATTTTACGTAGAACATCTTTTGAATTATGTAATTATAATATATTCAAATTAACAATCAATATAAATATAGTTATGCAAAAACTAAAAAATTTCCTAAAAATTTATATAATATAAAATATATCATATAAAATCATACATGAATTTTAAAAAATTCTGAAATTTATGTAGAAATATTTTAAAAAATATTGTATGAAAAATTCTAAAAAAAATTTTTGCCAGAGATGGGATGTAATTTAGTAATAATTACTGATATAATTTTAATGATATAATTAATGATATATATATATATATATATATAATGTTATAAAATTAGTACTATAGTTCGATCACTTAACGGGAAGCTATTTCGTTGTCAAGTGATGCTCCTTATCGTGTTTATCTGGGCATACACAATTCTTTATGCCACTAATGCATGTCCGTACTCCAATTCTGTACTTTTAACGACATCATTATATTATTCTTCGATATCGTTATGTTGCGCAGATATTATATGGTAAAAAACCTGCTCAATAACAACATTATTAAAAGTTACAAAATCAGAGTACTGAGTACTGAGGTCAGTTGTGTCTAAAGGTTTTTTCTGATGTAATTGCAATTATTTGATAGATACATAAAAAATACAACGCGATATTATAAACGAATGATAATATTATTTATAAAATATTATCAAAAGTTCATAAATAATGTTAACGAGAAGGTTAGAGTTTCTCGTTAACATTAAGATTATTTTACATTTCAACATTTGTAATTATCCCCATTACGTGAAGATATCACAAACTATAGACTCTCGAAATATCTCTAGCGGGCGGCAAGTACCGCTTAAATGAAGAGCAACTCGTCCGCAATCCCGACAGTAATTTCGATGCGTTAATTTCATTAAAATCGCGCAAATGTTGTCGCCGGGAGTGTTCCGCGTGCGCGTACTTAAGGGTAATACGTTGCTTCAAATTGCGCGGTACGTTAACCACGGGTTGACGCGGCTGGCCGGAAAACGACGTTAAAACTCTACGTGCACGTTAACTCCATCAGATTTGCGCTCGCTTTGGCTCCGTGCGTTTCGCTCCATGGTGGCTGCACTTTGTTCAAATTATGTAAACGCAACGACGTTTCTCATCATCAGGTCAAAAACACTGCCCGTTAACCAGTGATCAACGTGATCGATATTGCAAGAAAATAAAAAATATAGCCAAGTATACGCAAAATCACATCTGAACCAAACTATCATGCAAAAATTAACGAAAAATTATATTTCATTGCTACTTTTATTAACGGTAATAGGATTTCTGTCATCGTTTTATTAATATTCATTTTATTAAATTAAATTAATTGTTTTGGTTTCAAAACTTTTAGAGTAGATTTTTTTTATTTAATGCATATTTATAAAAGACTAACAAGTACCGATTATGTAAATTGCTTTGTATAATATAGTAAGTTTAGTGATGGTCCGGACAATTGTTACTTTATTTTCTCTTATTTTAATAACATTAACGAGACCGCGCGAAGAGAATATTGGCATTCGCAGAGCTAAATGAATAGGTACATTAACTTTTCCTTTGATAGAAGACTGCCGTCCAACTTGTGGCTAATGAAAGAATGGTACGGTTCACAAAACGTAATAGCGTAATTTCCACTGTAAAATAATTTCCCGGAAATGTATTTATAAATTAGATAAGGCATTAATTACTCTACCTTATTAAAATAAAAGCTGAATATTGTACAGCATGCAGTTTCAGTGGCACTCGAGAATGTTCTACTTGACCTTTTCTTACGAGATTACAAAACTATTATTATTATTCTGAGGCAAGATATAATTTCACTGGAGTATAATTTATTAATTGTAATGAAGCGAGCAATTTTATTATTAGTATTTCATTAAATATAATTGATGCGTATTGTCTGAGCAAGTGACCTGTGCTAGCCTTTGAATGTATGTTTCAATCGTAATAAGTATTAATAATTATTATGAATATATCGATAATGCAGCGGAATGCATATGAGAATGAATTTAACGTTACTTTCATCAGAATAATACGGTTAGCATTAGTCTGATGGAAGTAACGTTAAATTCAAATGCATTCCGCTTGTATTGTCAAAATATTCATAATAATTATATATTTTGTTTTACTGTTAGAGATATATTGTTAATCAAAATTAATCGACGGAATTAATTATTTGACCGTAATAACAATATTCTTTTAAGCAAATTGATGATGTATTTGTAATGTTAAATTTAGTCAAAATGTGCAAAAACTGATCGAATTCCGTTTATAGGTGCAAAGCCATTAACAACGACGGTTATCTCACGCGTTATACCGTGCGTGATCGAAATGGTAATGATTAATTAATTAACGATTAATCGATTGCGGTCACACAATTGCCGGGCATATATTTTACATTGGCCGATCATCATAGCGTTGCGCCGTGGCTTCGATTGATTACATCCTACTATGTGCACAAAGCTACAAATCGTTAACTTTGAACGTTCACAAACGCAAATTCAAATTACATTAATTAATGAACAAAGTGAGATTACAGCAACCCCTTTCTATTATACGACACGAAAGCAGAAAGTTCGCAGTTCATTCATTATACAAATTTCAACATTGTTACGTTTCGATGGAATCCCTCCATAGACTAACGCATGGTCTGTCCACACAATTAGCATTAAATGTCACACTCTAATTTCTATCTCATGTTTAAATTGAATGCGGTATTCATATTAGATTCATAAATCTCAGAATCGGAGAATTATAGTCGACGTAAATTTTCGAGAATAATGCAAGTCACCGTATATATCTAATTATCCGACTGAAATTTGTCGTGATTTAGGAAAACAAAAATTATTAATCAAAAGACAAACGTTGTCTAGTTTGTCTCTTCACAATTTATCAAAAGTTTGGCTTTAAAATTTATTAAATTTTTTAGAAATAATTTTAAATTATTAACGTTGAAAAGTAAAAATTATAATTAATAATTATAAAAATTACTTGTTCTTACCATATATTATTTATTGAAATTAATCTACGATCAATTGTTAAGTAAGTAGAATTCTCACACGTCGATATGAAAGAAATAAAGCGATAAAGTCGCGTCACGTGTAGCTGTCACTAAAATTATATGCGGAGATTTCTTTTGAGATATTTTTTCGTATATGCGTTTTTTATTGCGGATGAGACGTGAAATGTTCGCGATCCCCTCGAAGCTTTTCGATCTTTCCGCAAAAGAGGTCGTCGGATTTGAAGACGCCGGGGCCGCTTTTGGGATAAAAATCGTCCATTCGGAATGACGGAACGCAAAGAGACGAACCGTGAAACGACCGGAGGACCCTCACCTGCGTCGGAACTCGTTTCGTCCGAAGTACACGCTAAGGACGTTCTCGAGAGTTTTGCTTGCGATCCTCACTGCCGCAATTCCGACTTGACTGAAGATACGACATTAATCGTGCGTAACGATCGAAATCTTTTCCCGCGACGTCCCTCTTTCACTCGAATGTGTGATAAAAAAACGCGCGACAGATTTCTCTACACACATTTAATCTAAGTCTTCTTAATTCGACAATAGTATTTCTTTTTCATTCATTTTTTGTTTCATTTTTTCTCTATCTTTAAATTGCCTTTTTATATATCAACTATTTCTTTTCCGTTCTTAATCATTCAGAATTATATAAACTGTTTAAATTCTATGGTGTTCGAATATATATAATTTTCAATTTTTTCTAGTTTGCATTATAATGATTAGAAACCTTTATGTTTGTATTTATATTAAGTAATATTTATTCTAAAAGTTAATAAGGTATGCGGGAATACTGGTTGTAACTTTCACAAATTCTGCAGCTTTATTATATTATTACAGATTAGAGTTTCATTATCCTTTCTGTTTTCATAAGCTCAGTTAAATCTCATGAGAGAGAATACGGCTTAACTTAAATATATTTACACTGAAAAGATACGTGACATAGATTTTACTACATTACTTTAATTACTCATATATACTTTTTTTTTAATTATTTTTATTATTTATTTACTTTTATTTTTATTAATTAAAGGCTGTCGAAAAATCTCCGAAAAGCTGCGATCATCGAATAAATTGTAGAGATATTGAAGAATCGATAAGCTTGAAAAAAGAAAAGAAAAAGAAATATAAATCTTGTTGCAAATACAAACAGATTTAAAAATTAACTATTGATTAATAGTATATAACGAATAGAAAAAAATCAAACGATGTAAAATCTTTTAGAACCAAATATTACCTCAAGATAATAAATAAGTGCCTTTTATCCTCTTTGCTATAAATTTTGTAAGTATTATAGTCAAATATTTCTATGTATATAAAACACATATAAAGAGTAGATTGTACAGATTATAAAGATTAGCATTTTACAAAATGACAGTCTTTTAGATTATGCTTTGATGCTTATTATTATAGAGATCAGATATCAATCTTTTGTTGCTTTAGACAATATACGTTTAAAATTAATCCGATAAAAAAACAATGTCTATTATTGGATGCACCAAAGAAAATAATTGCAAAAGAGATGCGTTTCTAAAAGCTAGACAGGTCGAAGCTGAATACACTACAGGTACACTTCATTTTTATTCAATTTCACGACAATCTAATAATACTTATTGATGCGAAAATATTGTTTCACACAATATCCCAAAGTGAATCAAAATACGTTATTTTACCACGGGATTAGAAAGTCCACATAAACAAGAGGAAAGTACCGACCCGAAGATTAGAAACGCGACAGTTTCATCAGACGTAACCCCAGATTTGTCCGGAAATCCCAATGACACAGCGCGTCACACATCCGGAAATAAACATCTGGACGGGCAATCAGTTACTCTCGAGGAACAAGACGCGCTAAAGGATTCTGTTGAAATCCCGTAAGCAATGACGACAGTCCCTGAGACACTTGTCCAGCCTCGACGAACAGATGTTCCATGAGAATTGTCCGTTGACGGTTAAGAAACGACAGCAGAGACTCAACGCGCGCCTCGGGAAATCCTGGATACGGAATTTCGTGAAAGTCAAGATGTGATCTAAAGCCCCCGAACAAAAAGCTGAAGCGAAAATTAACGTTTAACGCTAATTTACTATTCTCTCCGCTTCAATAGCCCGCGGCGACCAAGTAATGCTCTTCGACATAATGAACGATGGAAGCTTTTCCACTCTCTTAACTTTGCTTAATTAATTTATTTAATTCGGTTTCGACGATTTATTTAATTACAACTTAACTTTGAGGTTGCTCTTAATATATATTAACAAATGTAGTTAATGTAGATATTTTACAGTTTCGAAAAAAGATCATCAAATATTTTTTGTAATAAGTATTTTTAATCAATTTACAACATTTTATTTTATTATATATCTCTTATTTAAATTAATTTGCAGTACTTATTCTTGCAAGTGAATGCATTTGATTATAAATATTGTATAATTACCATAGAAATTTATCATTAGAAATAGAACATTTAAAGCTCTTATGTTCACTTATATCAGTCATACCTTTACTATTTCAGATTGTGATGTTAGAAATAAGAAAACATAGTAAAAATTTTTGCAAACTATATTTGAATATTATACATATTTTTCAATAAAACAATATTTGCGATCAATAGAAAAGACTTATAAAATGTATATCTTATAAAATATATTATCTTCTTGTTTCTGACATTAAATTAAATTTAATTACGTTTGTTTCTATTACATTATCAATTTGTCATAACTATAAACATTATATCATTTTGCATAATTCATTTCCAGATATTTATTAATTAATGAAAAGAGAAAGTTTTATATATATATATATAAATATATATATTTATATATATATATATATATATATATATATATTTGATAAATCGATTGTATTAATGTTTTTATTTAATAACAATTAATTAATTGTGAGTATATTGTTTTATTGAAACATATCTGTATTAAAATATTTAACAAGAATTTTTATCATATATTTTCTCGCTTCTGACGTCATAATCTGAAATTGTATTGTAGTAATAAGTGAATAGGAGCATTAAATATATTTTTAGATTTAAAGATGCAAAAATATATCAAAAGTGCAAAGATAAAATAGAATCGAAATAGATTTAAAAAGACAGAAAAATACGTATAATTTAATTATACGACTTTGAAAACGGAACATGATGAATATAATTCTTTTACCCTGCAATAATATTTTCTTACAAAATTATTAAAACTATTTATATTCCTTTTAATTACACATTTTTATCTTTTGCAGTTGAAAAAAATGTATATAGAAGTTACAGAATTTTAAATTTAAACTTTAAACTTTAAATTTAAAAAGAGAAAATTAAAAGAATATATTATTTATTGGGATGTATTATTTTTTCAATTTATATAAAAAATTATTAGAGGCTTTAGGATTCTATGTGTTTGACATTTTTGTATTTTTAAGATTCCTGAGTACTCACCTCAGCCATATTGAATTATGACGTTATAAGCGAGAAATGACACGTTGTTTTTCCTTGCGTGTCATTTGTAAATAAAGACAATTAGGAATAAAACGATATAATGAGATCATTATAAGACACTTGAAAAAGTGGGTCGAGAATAGTCTCTCTACTCCCTGACAATTAATAAATAGTCCAAAAACGTTCGTGAAGTGAAAATAGGCTACGCGTGAATATTGAATAAAAACTAAGCTCTTTACATGTTTTTTACAACTATTTACTGGATTCATCAGGAGGAATAATGATGATCTCTGCCCATTTTTATAAATGTTTTACAGCAATCTTATTATTTCGTTTTATCCAAATTGTCTTTATTTATAAATTGCATGCAAGAAAAATCAACGTATCGTTTATGACACATTTCTCGCTTATAGTGTCACAATTTAATATGATTAGATGAATACTGAGGAGCCCTAAATCTAAAAATGATATTTATGCGTTCTATTTCTGATGACTTAATATCCTATAAGTAAATAGTAAATCAACGAATAACAATTTACAATAATGAGTATTGATTTCTTAATCCAAATGTGAATTTACCTCGGCTATTTACTTTGCTCCTGGCTCGTGACAGTTTCTTTTTCATCTGACGTCATTCTTCTCGATACTTCCCAGATAATATACGTTTTATTTTCTCCGCGTCTCTAATTACATTTTCATCCGAAGCCGATTCGATGCCCGTGAAACCGATTCCAGCCGATTCCAAATCCTCACAAATAGATATGAAAGACATACTTCTCTACTTAATAACGGATTACAACGGAGAGCAACGAGTTGTAAGGGTAAATTCGCCAAATTTCTAAGACTATCCGAGTAATTAAGAGCATCCCAATTGGGGGTTGTAGGTCACTTCTCATAGAATAGAAAGAGACAGGGAAGAAAAAAGAAACGAAGGGAAAGTCGAAGTCGCTTATCGAAGTCGTCCTGAACAAACTTTTCGCAGTCTTCCACGCCATTATATCACAATGAGAAGATCAAGTTAAGTCGGTGACGTGATTTCGAACAAACAGCAATACTATTAAACAGCTTCATCACGAAAAAGTGCGTATAGACGATTTTGTCTCGATCCGATTGTTTTAATTGGACTGGCATGATGGACGACGAAGGTAAATCAAACAAAGCGAGATTTAACCGAAATTTCTCTGTGTTTATGCGGGTTAATCGTGGTCTGTCCATCGATTATTTACGAACTGACTTCGAACGCTGTTCGACCGCAGTTTCGAGGAGTTGGGAAGTTAAATTGAGATATCTATTAAATATACATTGCTTTTCTTGAATGTGATTGTCAAAACGATCATTAATTCTCAGTCTGTTGAATCTTTTTTGTCCAAATCAAGTTTCTTTTACTGTTTTAAGTTTTCAAAAATGTGCAAAGATTCAGGGTTATTTTTTTTAACATTTCTATTATACTACTAAATAGATTTTTCGATTATTTTAGAAAGGAGAATCGGACTTCACCTTTTTTTATTTCGAAGAAATCTGAGAATATAATTTTGTTTATATTAAAAAAGTGTTTAAATGTAGAAAGAGTTAAATTTTGAAAAGTTTAAAATTATATTTCGAAAATTGTGAAGAAAAATAGCTTACAAATAATTAAATATTTATTAAAGATAGGATGAAAGCAAGAATATGATGATGTGTGGCAAAAATTTCAAATTTTTGAAATTGGATATAAATCTTTAGTTGATGATTGATAAATTTTTGCATACATTGCAAAACGATAGATTTACGGTGACAATTACAATTAGATAAAACGGAATCAACTCGTCTAAAATATTCCGAATGTTTCTACAGAGTCGATCAAATATCAGACTGTCGATTCAAAGACGGTAAAATCAGAAATGCCAGATGGTGTGGAAGATTCCTCATTAGAGACTGCGACGATCGAAGGAATGCGAGAAGATAGCTTGGCGGAGACAGCTATCGATGAAACATCCGAGCTTGATGAGGAGAAAAACGAAAGTGAGATTATGAACGTCAATTTCGGGATGTTTTGTCAGAAATATCTCACGATTGAAAGAGACATTATTTTATACGCTAGAGAAACATTTTCGCGAAAAAGCAGTTTTTTATATAAGATCACATTATTACAATGCTTTTTATTTTTATCACGAGAAATTAATAATACGAAATTTTTCGTATTTGTTGATGGAGAATTTAGATTAAAATGATATATGTTTTTACTTGTAATTACATTGATCCGTTAAATACAGTAACCACGATGCAACGCCGCCCACCTTACTGGAGTATTTTCTCTTCGTTTGCAGGATTCCAAACAGCCGTATTTACATTGGCTATGTTTGCCACAGTTTTCGTGCTCTACGTTTACGTGGTATACAGCCTGAGCAGTCCACCTACTCTAACCCAATGTTAATTTCCGTTTAATCAACTAATCCGAAAACAAAGTATTACGCATCTTGCAGATTATCGAATTACGCGAATTAAATGCAAAAGTAAACATTTCTAAAATTTAGAGAATAAACTTCTGTTTTTATATTTTTCGAAACAGAGTACTTTATAATTTTATTATAATTAAAAGAAATATAAATGCATCCGTCCAAATTAAGAACTGGAAGAAGACATTTATCAAATATTATAATAAAATATTATAATATTTGATAAATGACTTCAAATTTTTAATTTATATATATATATTTTTTTAAGCACTACATTTAAACAAAAAACATTTAAAATTACATCATGGTTCATTGATCTTTTGACATCTTCGCGAATTTCTACACAAAAATGATTTAGTCAAATTATTATTAAGCGCATGACCTACTTCTGAGAAATTAATTAAATTTCTGGAATCCTTTGACAATGAACAACGATCCCTCAATTCACCACGTGATATATGAGTATGATCTTGTCTCCTTTCTCTCTCCTTCTCTTTAGAACATAGAAAGATATTGTGTCACGTAAATCTTTCTCTAACACGTTTGAACTTGAAATTATATTCGAAAATATGTTCCAAACGACTGCACCGAATTTATTTAATGATCGGAGTTACCACGGTGCTGTCATATTCCTCGCAATGAAAATTTAAAGACATGTTATAGTAATAATATATCAGTTGAATATATAATTTTAAATATCACGTAACATGATATTTTTAAGGTGACGAATTTTTCTCATTTTGTAATCAGAATAAAGCAGCTTTATACAGCTTCGTAAAAATTGTCACTGTAAAATCACAATATAAAATATTTTTAAAAAATAAGAGACTTTTTGAAGAAATAAACATTTCGTGACCACTATCTTGCGGATAGAAGATTACATTTATCCATGATGCAGGCTAAAGCGAAAAGCTACGTCGGTAGTTCTTTAATTAAAAAAAAATCTTGACCAAATGTTTTTCATTTGCATTTTCATTTCATAAGATTGCAAATCGTAGCAGTCATCTCTTCTCGACATGCAACGCTATTTAGTTTTTATTTTATCATTTACGTGTTATAAGCGGGGATTAAATCCTGGATTGCTCTCTCTTTTATATATCTTTTATATGTATATGATATGATACACATTTACATACACATGTCTAACACATGCTGAAGAAAAAATTTAATCGCGATTAACATTTTTATAAAAAAATATCATGAATAAAGCATTACGTTGATCGCAGCAAGTATTATCGTTTTACAGATTCTCCTTCTCGCAACGCAATCAATGTGTTCCATATTTTGAAAATTTCTTTCTTTTAACTATTGCTATCGGAAATATATAAGAATTGCAGTTGTGTAGAATATTAAAATTCTCTCGGCAGCGAAATCCGTCGTTTTCAATCAAACAACATGCCGGAGATTGAAAAAACTATCGCATACATATCCGTACACGTTCTATTTTGGCGACGAGTTCATGATGCGAACGGCAATGAAATAGACAGCGCATTTGGATTTGAAATTACCACTTAGACTCCCACGGATTGGATTAAATTGCAATTTCTGCCGTGGCGGGACCTGCCATCCTGAATTATTAGATTACAGCGTCTGCGACGACATTTTCGTGTAAATGCACGTTCGCAATAACTGATCAAGTTTCTCCACGCGTGAAGTATGACAAATTTTACTTACTTCATCTCTTTTCTGACATACAACAGTCCATCATTGACGTGGAATCGCGAAAATAATAACACTCTACACAGGAAAAATAACTGAAAAATATCACGAATACTATTTTAAATCACACATTACGAAATGTGAAGGAATTTTTACATTCGAATAATTAGCGCAGTTGCTGTATTATTTCCACATTTCTCAATTTATTTTATCTCATTTTTTTTCATTTAACATGAATTTTATAATATGCTTTATTCATAGATAAAACGTTTGAATATTTTTCAACGTCAATTTAAATCTTACTTACTCCGTCTCTTTTAACATAGTTCGTCATTGACGTGCAATCGCAAAAATAGTGGCACTCTCTACCAGGAAAAATAACTAAAAAATATCATAAATACCATTTTAAATCATACATTGCAAAATGTCAAAGAATTTTTACATCTGAATAATTAGCGTAGTGGCTGCATTATTTTCACATTCCTCAATTTATTTTATCTCATTTTTTCATTTAACATAAATTTTGTAATACACTGTATTCATAGATAAAACATTTGAATATTTTTCAATCATGACTTAATTAAAATAATATATAATTATATAATTATTACAAATTAATTGTTTACTGATTATATAGTTGCAGCTATATATTATGTAACTCGTAAAGAATTCTTTATTTTTTGTTGCCTCTAATTCGATAATCAATCATTCTCGATATATTTTAATTTTAAAAAAGATTTATGAAAGAATCCATGTCACTAATTATAAAGTTAAAATTAAAAGGTTATTTGGGATTGATATATATGTGTGTGTGTGTGTGTGTGTGTGTGTGTGTGTGTGTGTGTGTGTGTGTGTGTGTGTGTGTGTGTGTGTGTGTAAATAGATAGATAGCATCAATAATGATTTTATAATTATTTGAATCAGTATTAATCAGTAATGCAAATGTGAAAATATTAATTTTCTCTTAAGTTCTATCATAAATTCAACTCGTTTTGATATTTCAGCCAAACCGCAATATAACATGTATAATACTACTGCTTTATTCGGATATTCGAATGCTGCAAGCAAGATGCTCGGAAAGTAAATGTATGCGGGAGTTTACGCAACATACGGAGAATCGTGTCGCGCAAATGTTGTGCATTGAAATACACATTCGCTTTAATTTCATGAATGCGTTAAGTTGTACGATGATTTGAAATAAATTGCGAAATAAACGCATATTATCGAATGCTTCAAAGGATAATGATGATAAAACCATATATAGCTAAAACCATTTACTACCTATTCGCATGTTTTTTGTTGGTATGTGTGATTTGCCGCTATTTGAATAATAAATTGGCGAAATGGCAGTTTACGGAAATTTAAAGCTCCTGTTTACTCACCATTACTGATTACGTTTACATGTACTGGTAAAATCGTTTTAAAACTGGTATTAGATGTCTTGTAAACGTCCCTTAATACAGATGTCATTAAAATCATTTTAGTAAAATCTCTTCTGAAATAGGTTTGATTATTAAATCTTTTTAAGAAAGCCATATAAACGGTTTTCAATCGATTTAACATATTAAGATTCAATGGATAAAGGATTATTTCCGTATCAGGTTTTATAAAATTTAGATTCCGTATCAGGTTTTATAAAGTTATTTTATTTTTATTTTTGGGGTTAAAATACGCTTGATCGTGTAAACAGGCACCAACAACTGGTTTTAACTAAAACGATTTTACCAGTGCGTGTAAATGTAGTCATAATCTCAGATTATAACATCAGAAGCGACAAAAAAAACCACGATAAAAATTTTTACAAAATAATTATAAAAAATATAGGCCATCGCAGGTTCTTAATGCAAAAAATTCATTTAACAATCCGTATATACATATTTATTGTGTACATACAAATTATTAAAGATCGTTTGTATCGTTAAGAATCTGGCTAAGTGGTGGCTTATATATATAGTATATATATAATATATATTCCTATCTTAGTTATTTTTATCCTATGAAATATTTTAATATAGAAAAAAATAATTTCAATAAATCAACACTTACTTAAAATCACTCATAAAATATATACTTATACTAGACTTATACTTCTTTTATTTTTATTAATTAAATAATATATCTGGAAATGAATTATGCATAAAAACAAAAAAATAGTTTTTAATTTTATAAGTCTATTTTATTGACTGTAATATTGTTTCATTAAAAAATATTTCTATTCATATATGTATAATTTGCAAAAATTTTTATTTCATATCTTTCTCTTGACTTCTGACATCACCATCTAAGATAGTGATAGTGAACGAACAGGAGCCTTAATGGCTGACTTAAATCGATTGTTTCCATTGCAGAAAGTAGCGTACACTAATTAAATATCGGTAAGCATCAATAGTGATAGAGTATTTGCTTTTATGATCCACGTCGCAATTTCTAAATTTGATTTCCTATTGTTACACTTGTTTGTCTTTAAATCATGCCGTTTGTTCGAGTCAGACGACTTCCATCAATGAATTTTTTAACAAATCGCGCATGGTACTGCTCACAATTCTATGATCAGTTCAATAAGAAGAGAAATATTGATAGAAACGTTTGTGGTACAGAAACTGAAAATTTTAGTACAATAAAATAACGCATCGACGAGAAACCGAGATATATTTCGGATTTATTTTGATGTACTGTTTATTGGACGACTACTGAAGAGCGATTCCTTTGTAGTTGAAAAGATTGAAATTTGCTTTGAGAAAAGAATTTATGAAAACGGACAAATGCTTTTTGTTTTTATGTTAACGACGTCCTTACACAGTCTAGCAAGCTTAGTGATATCATTCCTTCATGGCAGTTCTTATTCGAAAATTTCCATTGAAATGATTGTGTTGCCCCACTCGAGACGCACTTAAAAATGAACATGCTGGTACTTTGTACAAATATAAAATTCATCATATGACAATATTTCTGACGTACGTGCAACTGTTAGCATTTTTTCAGATATGAATGAGATAAATATATTTTTCTCTATTACTTCCTATAGTCAATTTAATTTCTGGATATTTAAAAAGATACGAATTGTAATTAACAGAATGTTTCCATATTCTTTCTATTCGTATAGAATAAACTTTTCATCTTTATTAAAAATATATAAAATTCGGAAAATAATAAATGCTTAAAGTATAGTAAGATTGAAATAGAATTGATATCAGATCAGTAGTGATTAGAAGTAAGTAATAAAATTAATTCTTTTAAATACTCTTTTGAATATTTTAATAATTATGTGTATTTACACATTTAATAATTATGTGTATATATTACGTGTACATAATTATGTGTACATATTTTCTAATTTCAAATTTAATTTTAAAACTTTAATCATTTCTTTGTTAATAAATATTCTTACATACTTCAAAAAATAAAATTTATAAAAATCACATTAATTTATAATTAATTTTATAACATTATCATTTACAAATTTTTTTTAAAGCTGTTTAAAAAGATATATATATTTTTATCATCAGAAACATTATTTAATAATAATAAAAATGGAACAACAATATTAGTAACTCAATATATAATTTATTTCTTTGCATATTCATGATTTGGTGAACCGCGATTGCGATATATACTTTTGATATCGCATAGAAGCTATGTCAAATGGAATTTTTATTGAAAGCATAACTACGACGTGGATTTATTTTTTCCAATTAAGCTCAATCGATAAACGAATATTTTTAGAATCTCTCCATTGGAATCAAAGATCACTACGATAATATCATGGCCCTGCCTTCTCGAAATTTCCGGAAACTCTCTATCCGTCGCATCCCTTCTTTCATCATTCGAAACCCTGTGTTATGTCAGGCACATCTGATGTATATATATATATATACATCACAAAAATTGCAACTTTTTTTCTGAAGCAGATATATATGTACATACATACATGTGTGTGTGTGTGTGTGTGTGTGTATTTAAATAAATTTTAAATAAATTTAAGTCCTCTTTAGCTTAAAAATATAATAAATAAATACATGATGTAATAATACCGCATGTAATATAACGCAAATTACTATATTTGTGTGTGTGTGTGTGTGTGTGTGTGTGTGTGTGTGTGTGTGTGTGTGTGTGTTTGCATGCGCGTGTACATATTATATAAATTTTATATGCATATATTATTCATAAATATATGTGTAGCTATAATAAATATATGATCGTAGAAGCTGTTACAGAACATGCCATACAAGCGTTTACACGTATGAATATGCCAAACGGAATATCCGATTAAATCAACTGAAAATGCTGCAATCGTGTCATGGCTTTCTGTAGCATTATTATGATTATATCCTTTCGTGATCGTAGCGATGATATGTTGTTTTTATTATCGCTATAATAAGCGCGATTATAAACTTGCCACGATTTTACCCGTGAAATAAATGAGCAAATCTTCGGATTATAATTATTATCATCCGCATATCCGTCAAACATCCATAAAAATAACGATTCCCAAACTGTGTTTTTCCAAATTATGAAATAGAAAAAATCCACAACGAAATGTATTAAATGTATTTTTTAAATAATTCGTATAAAATTATTATGGGTATATAATCTACTTAATTAATTAATAGATTTTCGGAAAGTAACAAAAATATTAGAGTGTGTAAAAAAATATTGCAGTAAACTTTTTTGGAATCTTAAAGAAATGCTTAATTTAAAAACTTTGTTAAATGATAATTTGTAAGATTTTTTTAGCTTGATATTCGTTCGTCACGATAGTGACAATATTTTATTTTTTTGTTCCATTCCATTGCACATCAACAGTAACGTCTATCTGCACTCGTCGGGATATAACAATACATGAAAAGTTTTGGACTTTGACACGAGAAAGTACACGAGCACAGAAAAGTTTCAAAATATATCTTCTCATAAGATATATTCCATTAGGGTAAAACATGCACCTACACACACACACACACACACACACACACACACACACACACACACACACACACACACACACACACACACACACACACACACACACACACACACACACACATAAAAAAA
>Ga0157364_1002999_pt1 | contig 16170 bp, 8 predicted proteins | sample AttsexASBM2_FD_111476 | JGI IMG/M metagenome (GOLD analysis project Ga0157364, IMG submission 111476) | Fungus gardens microbial communities from leaf cutter ant in Ribeirão Preto, State of São Paulo, Brazil - Atta sexdens ASBM2 | ecosystem: Host-associated > Fungi > Mycelium > Unclassified ...
CTTTTATATATATGTATATATAATAAACATACCTACATAAAAAATGTTTTTTCCATTAACACGCGAAAGTATAAAGGAATAAAAGCGAAGTATTCATGTAACTTTTTTTAAAAAAAAAAAAAAAGATACAACCAAAGGAAAAGGAACAAGAGCATTAGAAAAAGAAAAACGAGTACATCATACCGAAAAGACGTTTAAGGGAGTTAAGAAATGGGAAGCAAGATAAATGTGTTGATAACTTATATAAAATATACGTTATGATTTAGCGAAAGAGACTGCTTTGAATCCATCGTGCTTTATAAAGAGTACCCTTTCTTTTCTAACAGAATGTATGTATGACAGAGAAATTTGATACTTTGGAGAATAACGATCTATTCAAAAACTTCTATTGATTATTGTATTGTATATAGTATTGTATATAAACTGAAATTGAACTTTCTTACCGTATTAAACAATATTTAGTGCAATCGCAATGATAAGATTAAATTATTTCTCATGTGTCTTATCTACCCAATACTTCCTTTTTTTTATTCTTTAGAACAAACAGTTCGGAATAAAAAAGTCAATGAGAATACACGATATATTTCTACACTTAATCGCCGTATGCAAGAAAACAGTTTCTAAAACAGTTTCTAAGGAAAAGAAACTTCAATTAGAAATGTAAAATCAATTTTAAGATGAAATTATAAATTCACAAGACCCTAAGAAAACTCGTAATCATTAAACTCCGTAATCGTTTTTATTTCCCATTTTTCCACCTCTATTCGCTTGTTTCCCCTTTCTTTCCTTCTTTTTCCAGTAACTTCCTTCAAATCCCACCAAGTTGTTTCTATTTTGAGTCTCATATAAAAAAAAAACTTCTTTCTTGTTACTATCTTTGAAATGCATAAAACTGCAGTTAGCTAACAGTCATATCATAAAAACAAACTGTGAAACAAGTGTAAATAAATCATTAAGACAAAAGATGATTTTCAAAGTTATCTTTGAAACATGGCTATTTTGAAGCCAGAAATAGTTTCAATGTCGAGTGCCAACATCGCCAACTGATATCTCAAAACATTTGTGATATACGTTACACGCTCGCGTAAATTTATGTTTAACAGACTTCAAACGTGTTTTTTTTTTTTCCTTAAACAAAGTGAACCTACTTAGCACCTATACCACGATAATATAATCTAATAACGGAAAAAGAATCTAGAAAAGGTGAACACGATCGAAATTGAATTAACGGGCTGTTGTTTATTACTGACATTTACTATAATGCCGCAATTAGTAATTAACAGTCTTTTTTCTCGAGAAAAGCATAAGATTCACACACTTGTATGTGTATGCGAAGCGAAACGAGGGGCTATTGAATTAATATCGGGATAATGATTTATGCTAAATGCGCGCGTGCAACTCATTAAATCCACGCGAACAGACGGGAACCATAACGCTAATTAAATGGAGAATTCCATCGCGCTGTTGTTAGTACATACGTGTACACGCATGCACCGGCTGCACTCACATGGAACAAAGAGCCTCTGTGCAAAGCTCGGACCGGTAGCAGAAAGCAACGAGCGGGAGAGATGATGAAGTCACTCGGCAAAACCGGTCGCCGGCACCCAATAGCTAAACTCGGTAGCGAACCTTGACGGAAAACGCAATGAAATTAACAGACAATTCTATTCGTGGATCGCGCGAGCACGCTTAGAAATCGCTTCAATCGTCAGTGCATGCAGATTATGCGCAATGAATAATCGACAAAAATATCGTAAAAAATTCATATTCCCCGTGTATATCAGACAGCTCTGCAGTAACAATAATTCGATAAGTTATAAATAATTGCATCCAGCAATTGCCTCGTTATAAATTAATAGGATTATATAAGGAGAGGCAGCCAAGATCATGACTGCAATCGCGGATTGTGGAAAACATTCATTATATAATAAAACACATTATTCTATTTTTACGTGTCACAAGTCATGCCTTTTAAATAAATTAGCACAAATACAAATCGCATTTTATTATTATATACTATATCATATTCATGTTTAAATTCATAAGGCATTATTATCTTTAAATAATCTTTGTATACAATGCATGCCATTAAATATTTTTAGATATCTGTATTTAAATCATTCGATCTTATACTTAGATTTTCTCTATGTGTATATACAATCTAAAATATAAAATTATATAATTATATAAATATAAAATTATATTAGCAACTAGTAAAAAAAAATGCCATATAAAAAAGATTTTTTCTCTCTCTATTGCGTGGTTTTTCTTGGAATAGAAATGTAGAATAAATTGTTGTTAATTAAATTTACTATTAGCAAATTAAAAAAGACTAAAATTAAAAAAAATTATCGAAAAAAAGATAGCCAAATAATTAATTCTAAATAATGAATTCTGATTCCTGAACGCATTCCAAATGCTGGCATTTTTCAAGCGATTTTTATCAAATTAATCTTTCTTTCAAATTGGAAAATTTTATTCCAGATCTTTTACGCACAAAAGACAAAAAGTAGCTGGGACTCTCTTTAAAATTAATATTTTAAAACATTTTAAGCACTTCGCACAGAATAATATTTCATTCGCGTAGAGTTTTTCAGCAACCCTAAAAAGTTTTATACACGACGTAATAACGCACGGAAAAATCTTTGGAGCATTGCAAATGTATAACTCGCGCCGAGAATACATTTTTAAGAGTATAGATTTTCAAACTTCTCTCGTTAGAATGTATACTTTTAAATTAGCTTCTAAATTTTAGTAGAGAAAACTGATATTCCTTTTTGTGTAATGACAAATGAACATGATCGTCATTAAAGTATTCTCCTTATGATATCAGATTGTAAATTTGCGTAGATCTTCCTGTCTTCGCTACGCGTGAAGAGACGAAGGAAACGTCGACTTTGCCAATGAATCATCGCTATCGTGCGTGCAAACTACTGAAATATAAAAAAAGCGACGCAACATCCGGGTGGAAGAAGATCATCGGCTTTCCCTGCCAGTTTAAAAACATTTATTCGTACGACACGGACCAGAAAAATAATTAATATCTCGAAGCGAATTTTCATTTCATTCGCACGGCTGTTACACACCGACGACCGCATACGAAGGTCCCCTCGTTAATAGCGGAAGTGTCAAGTCGATTAATCTTGTCGTCGTAACGCAGCCGCGACACTTCCTGCTCTCCGTCCGTGTCGATTTACAGCTTTCATTGTCGAACGAATTGGTTCTAACGTCGGAGGATGACCAGATGATACGCGCAAGTGAAATATAACATGCCGGTGTGTAATATCGACCGTCCGTGTTTGACAGAATAATCCATAGTTGAAAGCTACACGAGCAGTGAAAGCATCATTTTATGAGGGCGTAATGGAAAATAAAATGATTAATATCTTCATAACGTGAATATGATTTGTCACTCTTATCACAGCATTAACATTTTTTATCGATAATTTTAAAAAAATAAAAATTACCTATATATTATTTCCGTCGACAAATGCAAATAATAACGACGATTTTTTAAATTTTAATTAACAAATCATGTCTAAAACGATTGGTCGAACTACGATTAACTATCTGTCTACAATCTGAGTCTTTTCTGGAACAAGTAATATTTTATCTTCAAATTTCTCCGAAATAAAGTAAGAGTCCGATTCTTTTCTCTGAAATATCTTGTTAAAAAGCTACTAGTAATGTAACAGAAATATTGAAAAGTAAGACTTTTTTCCACATTTTAAAAAAAAATCTAGAATAGTAAAAAAATTTAGACTGGAAAGAGAGGGTAAAAATATGATTGCAGGCAAAGGGTCAAATTTGTATTGAAGGAGTCTATAATAATCGAGGTATACATCTCTACATCAGGAAAAGGATTAACATTTAAAAGCAATTACTTTTAAATGATAAGGAAACGGAATCTCGTCTTCTTCCCTGTTGCAAATTCCGGAAACACGATATAAATTTAATCCATGATTTTTCCACGGTAGATACCAACTTTGTTAGAATGGAACGCTGTAATGCGAGCCAAAGAGAGGCGAATGCGTTTCCCGCTGTCATTTAATTAGTCATGGCTTACACTCGCGCGGATGAGGAGCAGATAAAAACGACAAGGTTATTTGAAATCCGGCCAAACCAAGCGGACGTTAGTGAGGGTGATTAACAATACCTAATTAGAATTCTTTCCCTCTACCCGCGCATGCCGCACATCAACGATTGCGCGTTGCGCAAAAAAAAAAAGGAGATAAGGGTGAGCTAATTCACGAGTATCTCCCTTTGTTTCGTAGAACATGACTGATAGTCAGCAGATAATCGTAAACAACCGGGAGTCAGAATATGTGATCGCGGAACTCGTTAATTCCATCAAATCTACGATGTCAGTTTACATAATGTACATTTGCATATACCAGAACGAGACGCGCGAGCTATTTTGCCGCGCAGATTTCATGTAGATTCGAATGACTCGGATCGGCGATCGATATCGGGAAAACGTATCAGTATGACGGAATATTTGTCCGCTTTATAAAATACATTCATACGATACACGTGTGTACATTAACACACTTTACTTACCTACTTTATAACATCTAAGCGATTCGAGAAGCGATTTGCTAAGAATTGAATCAATACAATATTGGAGCTTATCTAATTTTTGCAGACGATCAAAGTTCAATAACCATTTAATGGTTCTACATGTTTTTACAAAATCTCAAATAATAAATTATTAAAGAAGATATTATCAGAATTAGACAAACGCGAAAACTTAAAGACGCGGAATTTAATTTTTATCGCGTTCTGCAGAATTCTATAATATAATTACATATTATGCAAGTAAAGATTTAATTGTTCGGCACAAAGAATTAAAAATAAAATAAAATCGTGAAATCAACTGACTATCTGATATATCTAGATCTGATATATCTGTGTAGATCGTAAAATGCTCCAAATTACTCGTGTCATTACAATAATAATATTTTATTAAATATTATTCCGAGAAAATAGGAGTGTTATTACATTGAGAGAAAAAAATGATTGCAATTATCATAGCTTAACTATAATTTATAGTCATTTCTTGAGACTATATATACTTTATAGTTATTTTACTCATGCAAATATAGTATAACTGCGCTATTAACAATAGTCACAAATCTGAAAATCTAGTTCTTTTTTTAAATATATTTTTCAGTTATTATCACATAAATAGTAGGTGAATTGAAAAAAATATTCATTACAAATGCGATCGCATTTTCGAATGAAAATGTTTATTTTATTTGCCATTTATATATTGATATTTTATTATATTAACATTTCTTTTGCAATTGTCGTAATTTATAGTACAATTTTTTCGTGTTTACAAAAACTATATATATATATATATATAAATAACGTTATGTAGACTGAGAAAAAAGTTTAGTATTTGTGATTGTAATTGCAAAATATTTATGGTTAAGAGCTCCATTTTTATGATTAATTACTGTTATAATGTTAAACTAAACTTTTCTCTCAGTCTACATAACGTTATTAAACAAAAGCAAATCCAAAATCAGGTCAAACACAGCCTGTTTGGAAAGTACCTAAGAAAAAAACCACTATGAATTTATATATTATTATAGTTTAAGATATAAGTTGATGTCTAGATGTCTAGACCATTAGTAGATTGAATCGATACAAACTGTCTTGACAAGGCATTATCCGATTATCCAGTCTTGATAAGCAACGATCTCTGACAAAAAAAAAAGAAAAGCACATATATCACATTTCTGCGTGACATTCAATGGTTTTTGCCCTGTTTCATAAAATTAATAAAGAAAAAAACTATAGCATTTTCTAAACAACGTTTTAACGAAATTAACACTTATAATGTCATTACTTTAACAATAGTACGCTATGTTTATGCAAACCTGTCTAAGATATTCATGCTCGAAGCACTTAAAGCAAATTAAGAAATGTGGAGAAACCAGCGCGTCACTTACACTGGCAATACAATTATACATCGCTCCGAACGAAGGCTGAACAGTCAGATAATCGCGTTGGCATTGTACGGCGGTAATCAGCGTGTAATAATATTATACGAGCGGTTAATCGCGGAAGGGAGCCACCCACAGTCGGAACTCCTAGCAGTTAGGCCTTTGAATATTCGTCGTTAATCGCATTCCGTTTATAAACGTTTAATTGGCTCAACAAGAAAAATACTATCTATTACGTTTATATGTGCGTTTATATGTCGAATAATATTATTTTGTAGTAACAGCAATTGATAATGATCGACAACATTAATTAAATATTAAAAATATGTAATTAAAAAATGTAATAGCATGACACATTTTTGTATCTTACAAACCATTTGTATTGAGATTTCTGAGAATAATTCATTGAACTAAAATCTAATTTATTTGTGTAAGTTTTTATCCATATTTTAAGTCAAATATTAATTAATTCGATTAAGAACGAAATCAGGAATCGTTCTGAAATTGTCTCATCTACCACTCAAATATCGAATGCGTAATTAACTTATCACCCCGACGTGCTTCGTGTAACGTAATAATTACAATAAAAAATAATCAATCAATTCGTTGGCAATTTAATATAAAGTTGAAGAAAAATCAGGAAAAATAAGCATTTATAAATGAAAATTGAAATATAAGAATAAAAATCTAATAAGAGGAAAAATCTTATTTTCAATTAAATCGGATTTTGACGCTTGATAATATTCGTATGTAAATTTGCAAATATTTGCATACAAATATAAGCACAAAGACCCGTTTTGACTGAAAATATATTTGCAAATTATACGAATAGATAGTATTAAGCAACAAGATCCGCTTCAACCAAAAATAGGATTCTGTCTCCTATTTGAAAAATAAGCGGGCATGTTTGTACATTATTAAAAAATTTCCATAGAAGACTGTAGTAAGATAAAAAAAAGTAGATGATTCATTATTAATACTTTTTATACCTGTAATATACCTAGATATATTAATTAATTTACTCAAATAAATACGTTCAATATTTTATATCGATTTACGTAAATAATTATCAATATGTATAATTTTTGCAAACATATATAATATTGAAAGAAATAAAAATTTCGATACATATCAGATAATAGATATAAGCGCTATCTATTATCAAAAAAAAAATATTAACATTAGTAATTTGCGAATAGAGAAGCCCCGAGAAAGAAAATTCGAAGACGTTTCTCTTTACACAACAACAATAAGAATATTTATGCATCTGCCAAGGGAATCCGCGTAGGAATTCTCTGTAAACATTCGCTGACAGACATCTGCTGCTTATTTTTCACCGCGAATTTGTGATGCTTCGCCTCTTACGTCATTGCTCATCGACGATGCTCTTCGCTTGATATATATATATGTACATATATACACGTATTTTGCACAAAATGCTCGCCATGTTGTATACATGTACATTTCGTAACGTACGTGTTCTCTCTCTCTCGAAGGATTTTCCATTTATTCTCGCTAACGTTCGCGTAATATCGGACGCTGTTTAAACAACGTTTACCGCGTAATTATATTATACTGGATATCCTATAAAAGGTGCATTTGATGCACCTGTTCCTCGTTGCGGAGTATGAGATTATCTTCTCTGAACGAAAATATCAAGCCATTAAACAGTCAAGAATTCAATTCACATGTGGAGCCACTTTAATATTAGTCGTCGATAATTCTATGTCCCGCAGTTAACGTGGCATAAATTTTAACGAGAATTGTTCCAAGATCCATGGCGCGATAAATAATACATAATCTCATAAATTGTCGCTGGATGCACAACACGCGCGAAAAGTCATCGATCGTTCGTGGTAAATCGGGATTGCGTTCTCTCGCGTATGCATCGCATTTGCGCGCATTGCATGCGTATGCCTTCAAGTCAACCGTATCTCGATGCGATTGTACATACGTTTACGTCTACTCGGCCGCAAAATTAGCCTCGCGTTCTGCCTCTCGTCCTGTATGTTACCAGGCACGCTCGAAATCACCGCACACCGCGTTGTCCGCCTGCCTGCTCCGGGCGTGTCGTTGTCGATGATTTGCAGCAGTCGAACGAATCTCCCGAGAGCAAGCCGTCATTTCGAGTGCTCAAAGGCGATCGTAGACTGCATCACGAATATTGAGAACTGACGTGCAACGCTTATACACATATATCTCTGAATCAGAGTGATATATCATGCAGTAAAAAATACCCGACGGATCGTTCTTATCGATATACTATAACGATTCCGTTTACTACGGAAAAAAGTACTTTAATAAAGTAATTGAATCTCAAACACCTTTAATCTTTCACCTTTCATTCTCTAAAACAAGAAACAAATAATAAAAAAAAATAAGAATGCACAAGATTACATATCATATGCTCATTGCTATAACTCAAAAAAAGATAAGATATTTCTGAAACATTCTTATTTTTTGACCGGAGACTAACAAAAAGAAATTTTCCGATTGCGCATTTACAATTTCGAAGCTTCACCACATTGGCATTGTCATTCGCAAACGATAGAAGCATGAGATTTTGAGATTGGACAAGTGTACGATAGTCGAAAAGACTTTCATATTCGATCGACATACTGTGACAAGCGAAAAATATTTGTCACTCTTTTATATGTCCCGTGTATAGAATATGGTCCATTGACTTCTATTCTTTATTCTTTTTGCCGATTCTCCAATATTTCCGACGTTCATAAGCTAGTAACATGATAAGATATGACGCTAACCTGAAAAATTATGATCGAGCCAAAGCTATGGAATATTTCACAAATTTCAAGATTTATAAATTAAGAAATAAAATATACATTTTGCAACAATTACGAATGTACTGACAAGGGAAATTTGGTAAGTATAAAATTAAAGAAAAAATTTGAAACTGCATATAAGTTTAAATTGATCTAATCACGAAAAAAAATGTGTTATAAACATTTACATTTGCTAAACTTCCTTTGTGAGAAATGCAACGAAAAATATTAATAATTATTATTGGTAAATCTTGCATATTTAAAATTGACTTTAAGCTTTGACTCTCTTAAGTCCGTTTTCATGATAGTTATCTAAAAACTAAAGAAAAATGTTTACCAAGAAATTGATCAATAAAGTTGAGTCATGAATTTTTTAGTAACCTTTAAAATTGACCTTGACTTTTGATTCTCTTAGACCAATTTTCACAATATACGATTACCCAAAGGTTAAAAAAAAATTGGTTATCAAGAGATTCATCAATAAAGTTCATTCATGAATTTCTTGATAACCTTTAATCTTATGATAATCATATATTGTGAAAACGGATCCAACAGTCAATTAACTACTTTGCCGGTGGAATTAAAATTCTTGGGTATCTATTACCGAAAACGGAATCTGAAAAGGTTAAGTTTCTGCGAAATCTTGCAAACGGACAATCGGACGGAGAAACGGTTGAATCAGTGTGTAATTATAAAGTAGTTTGCTACGCTGCACTTAATAAGAGAAAATAAAATAGAAAACTGCAGATTTAAAAAACGATCTTTTATGTTATGTATTACGACTTTATGAACGCATCCAGATTAGAAGTAACGCTTTAGCTTTTTAGTTTTTCTACGTAGAGTATAGAATAAAGTAATTCTACGTAGCTATAATAAATCACAAAAGATAATGCAAAAACGACAGTTTGCAGACGTTACATATAAGTATTCGTTTCAGTTATTATGGAAATAAGCATAGCAAGAATCAAGTGCGATCTTGCCATGGCGCTTCCCCGGAGAAATTTTGTCCCGGCGGAAATTTCTCCCTGCTGCACGAGATACTGGGGAGAGATTGCCATAAGTTCTCAATACGGCGGGTGCGAAAGCAGGTGCTGTATATAGTATCGGAAAAATACTTTGCGCAAATATACACCGAGCAGTTCGGAAAATCTGGCGCGAATGTCCCTGACGTGTCGTCGATTTAAGTTGAGTGCCCACTCGAGAATTTTACTCTCGAGTGCAACTCCCGATAATGAGAATCTCCGGTGGTGAAAAGTGAGAATCGTTTTCCAATCTATCACCGAACAGTTTCATCCATGATGGCATGATCCGATTTTTGCTTAGAGATGAATGTACTCTGAACTTTTCCACAAAATACATTTCCTTTCTTTCTTCAAGAAAATCGATCTAACTTTTCCGTGAGAATTAATTTTCTGATACGCATGAATTTATTCTGATACGATAAATGTCGCAATTATCGCCGATAATCGGACAATCAGGATTTTGATATTCGATCATAATGCGTGTTCAATTGTAATATGACAAGATGAACAGAAAGCATCTTTCCTCGTTTCAATATTCATCGCGTGAAAGTTCGACATTGAGTAGCGCCTAGGGAGACACGATTGCGACTTCGATTTGAAGTTGATGAAATTAGTCAAAGGAAATCATGAAATGTCGCAACGTGCAATGAAAACAAACAAAATAGTGACGACAGTAGAAGTAACACAAGAAAGACATTTCATATTGCATATTGGATAATACATAATTGTATATTAATAAAAGATTGCTATAGACACTATACACTGAAAAAAATTCATTTGACTAAATTTATAATTAATTTAGCCAAGTAGCAATTTTTTTCTCAGTGTATTAATAAGTCACATTCGTGTTTTGACATAACATAATGTATCGATAATAATATTATGATATAATATTATAATACATGTATCAATATGTTAATACAATATTAATATTACATAATGAGTTATCGAATGAACGAATGTTTAACAGTGAATATGTTCAATCATTCAATGATATGAAGAAAAAAAAATTAGATGAATATGTAATTGATGACACAAATTAATAAAAAAATTAATCATAAATTATAAAAGATAATATTAAGAAACAAGCTTGATGTCGATACATCGGCGCAGTCAGATTCGGTCTGTTGATTTTATGTATTTGACATCTTGACTTGGAGTATATATTTATGCTAACATATTAGGAGATCCTATGCCAAGCAATGTATAAAGTCAAAGAGCGGATGATCTGTGTTATATCACTTTCAAACTATAAGATAAATGGTAGTTGTGTAGTCTTGACGTTTCTGAATAATCATAAATATACTATGCCTAACAAAAGTGTACTTGATATACGTTGAAATATAATTAGGTATATAATATAGAATAATATAGAAAATTGCGAAAATATAGCATACAAATAAATAGAAGAAAAATGTCAATAGAAATAAATAGCAATAGAAAAATGTACAATAATTCGAAAATTTTTTCTAATTTTTAGATAATAACGATTTGGAATAATTTTATGTATCGCGATCTTATTTTTCACTATTTTGAACTTGAAAAATTCTTAAGAAAATTAAAACTAATAACAAAAAAAAAACTTTAGTAGACTTCAAGGAATCATATGATCTCTCTCTTTTAATATACAATAAAAAAATATATATTGCATTATGAAAAAAATTTTGATTAATATTTATTTAAATAGTAGCAACTAAACACTTACAGTAAATAAATACTTACTCAATAAAAAGAAATAATAATTGAATCAAATTAATAATTTTGTACCAAATAAATATATTTTTATATTTAATAAATATTAGTTTAATATTTAGTAAATATCAGGCACTATTCAACCAAATTTATTAAAATTTAGTATATTTGTTTTCAATATGCTGTTGCGAGTTAAATTATTATCTAATACTTTATAACCCTATATAGTGTGTCTATCGCTTCACAAATGTTTCAATGCCGAATGACGCAATCGCTTTTCGAAATATAGTTCCAAATGAAACGGGGTTGCTTGGCACTTGACCTATAAAACGCGAGCTCGATCTAGGTTACCAAGTATGATGAAAGAAAATGCGGTTTGCCAAAAGTACACATATGTAAATCGTGCAAATACTTCCATAGGTCGTTTGAATACGTTCTTGTCGTATAACGATGTGATCGCCATAGCTACACCGTAAGATTATATAAAATGAAAATTTGGCTGCCCTTAGCTCGACTTCGATGTAGTAAAGGGGAAAAGATGAAGAAATAACGCACGTACGAAAGAAGACAGAAAAATCAGAAAGCAAAATCTTGCAAAAGAGGAAGGTTTCTTTATATTAAGAAAGGAAGAATGAAAGAGCAGTAAAGCAAAAAAAAATTATAAATACAAATAGAAGTGAGATATGCAGAGAAGAAGGTGTATATAAAAGTATATCAAAATAAGATAGAAAGAAAAAAGAAAAAAAAAGAAATTTGTTGTATTGTGTGTGTGAAAAATTTCTTCTTCTTAGATAAATACAACTACACAACGAGATGCATTTTAAAATATAATGAGTTAAAAATAATAATGCAAGAACAAAAAATAGAAACCAATATATTGCAAATAAAAACGAATGAAGAGAGCTCGAGAGTTTCAAGAGCCATGGAAGGAAGAAATAAAAAGAGAAATGAAAAAAAGGAACAAGCTTAAGAGAGAAGAAAAGGAGGGAAAATTCTGAAATGAGAAAAAGACATGATGATGTAACATTGGAAGAGAAGTAGTAAGAGTAAGAGAGAGAATAGAAGAAAGAAAGACAAACGTAGACTAAAGCGAGGATAGAGCGAGGTCTAAGCGAGGAGAGGGATTCGTATGTATGGCTGCTGGCACCAGGCAGTCTACGCTCAACTCGATATTCCCTCGAGCAATGCCAGGCCTCTGCCAGAGAGCCCAAGATTACGGTTCGACACTTGACTCGCACTCGCACGAGTACTGCGTGCGTACATGCGTTCTCAAGTCGCGCGAATCGAAGTGACGAGTGCACATGCGAATACCAAAAGAGTACTTGGCACGATCCTTGATAAGCGGATTTAACGATAGACAGACGAGCGATCGTAGCTTAAGACTGTAACTGTCGACATGCTTCCATTCAAATCGCCTTTGAAATTTTGTAATATAAATGAGTAATTGTAAAAATTGTAAAAATTATTAAAAATATAAATAAAATTAATATATGAAGATAATTTTATTCCTACTCTCTACTTAATTAAAGAATTACATTACATAATTATACATTAATTATTTCGTTAAGTCCAAATACAATTATATTTTTAAACAGAAGCGGTTGCCGAATCCTGTTATATTTGGAGTTTAAAATCTACTGATTATCTGAACTAAAAATTATTTAGTCGCAAACGATTCGTGAATATTTAAAGGGACACGTCAGTTTCTTCCTCAGAATGAATTAACTTCAAGAAAAAAGCTTAATTCACGGAAATTAATATTGTTGCAAATAACAACATTCTTTCTTGGAGACTATTAAAATATTAAATGAAGCAAGCTAATTTGTTCAAGATTCCTCTGATGATAAAATACGGAATGCTCAACATTTGTATATAATAAAATTATATCCTTTAGTCAATGTTTATCCATTTATATAAAAATGGATAAACTGTCAAACAGTAAGCAAATTTTTAGTCTGAAAAATTGAAGGTTTCTTTTAGAAGGTTTTTCAATATTATTGCCAAATTCTCGTGCATATACATAAAATAATTCAACTTTTATTTTTACATTTTATAAAACGCACGTCCGTAATATACTGTGTATACGTATATATACTTAAAACTTTTAATTTATTTCCTCTCTAATCTGTTTCGATAGAAACAGAACAATAGATATTTCGTAATCACGAAACCTATATCTCTTCATATAAATATATAGTTTATTTCCTTGATTTTTTTATTGTTTTCGCAGAAGATCGCATATTAAAATCTAATTATAAAAAAACGAAGAATATTATAAGCGATATTAAAAAATACAATAACAAAATAATGATCAAATTATAAAATTATACCACCGGTAATTGCATCAGTTACGCAAAAAAGAAAAAAACGAAGAAATCATTATAATTATTTTCCATGAATTAGCTTTGATGAATTAATATTATTTCAACGGAGAACGATATCGTTTCGCAAAATGCATGGTGAGTCATGATGTTACATCATCGCTAGAATTATCGTTGTTCTCTGATAATTTATCAATATCATTATACACGATAGAAACAAAACAGTCGCATTTAGCATCGTTAACTATGCAATGTTATCGTCTACCAAAGAAAGAAATTATTATGAATCTAAGGCTATATGCACACAATGGACAGTAGAAATATTTAATATTTATTCCTAATATTTTTTCTATTATAAGACTCTAAATTCACAGTAATTTCTTTCTTTTTCCTGTTAACCAGATCCAGTTTGAGCTCCGGAGTCAAAATGCAAATTCATCGATGCAAAATAATTCAATGTGAGTAAGATTTTAGGAACTATAAAGTGTTGATAAGCGTCACTCACAGATGCGTATTGACACTTTAGAATCTCCGAAATCTTATCTACATTAAATTTTTTTCGTCGATGACATCGTATAGTTAACGATGTAAAATACAACTATTTTGTTACGTTTAACTTCTAATTTTTCTAATTTTTTTTATTTTTCAAATATTAATATTTATTTCTGTTCCTAATATTTTCTACATTTTTCTCCATTGCGCGTAAAACCTTATATATTTTCATTAAAGAAAGTGACCGTAAATTCCGCGCATCTGTCACGTGATAGAATTGCTTCGTTAATTTCTAATTAAAAAGGGAAATATACTGGTAAATCAAGACGTGCATAATGTTTCAACAAAGAGGCTTAAGAATGAACAGAGGACAAAAGGAAATAAAGAGACAAGGGAAGAAGGAAACGCTCTACTCTCCAAACGGTCGTTAACGCGAGGAACGCGCGCGTCGAGAGAATCGTGGAATTAAATAGAAATAGTTTCTTTCGTCCGGAAAGAGAGTAGTTAACGTTTTACGCGCGACGACTTTGACTCTCGCCACGCTCATAAAGTCTCCCCTCCCTGATCCTTCGAGGGATGCAGGTGTCGCCGGAAGCCGTTTTATGAGCCGGTAGGAAAACGGAATACGACCTTCGTTACGGATCCGAGGAAACGAAATGTTGGTAGAACCGTTTCGGGGATAGAACGACCATCACGCACCTAGTCATTCGCTCAACTCTCATTCTTGGCACAACAAAGTCGCAGACAGACAACAAAAGAAATGAGAATGAATTATTAGACTGGACCCTTAATTTCACCCGAACTCATTTGATTCTTTTATCACAGCTTTCAGCACAGCTCCTCAACATTGTCATTATCTTCTATTGGGTAAAATATATTTCGTCAAGGATGATAAAATTAATCAAGACAATGGAATTGAAAGTCCGAATGTGTTCAATTTCGATAAAATCCAAGGATGTTCTCTCCCATGACGAGAAGTCCGACGCGTCGATACCGTTTTCTGTTTTACGACTGCAACGTTGATTCAAACGCGCTGTTGCATCGTGGCACAACATGGTAGGTGTATCGAGAACGAGAACACGCCGTGCGAGCCACTGAATGCGTTCAATCGCCGGGAGTGTCTTCTGGGAATCACTCGGGATGCATTTAAATGCCCGCACGCTCGCAAATAAACAGGCACGTCCATTGAATACTGATCGCCGGCTGATATGATACCCACGCTCGAACTCCCGTGATCCTCATCTGTTGTATAATAACGTAGGCGTCTTCGGTTTATCTTTAATTAGAAGAGTTGTTTATTCACACGATCGCGGAGTTGAGAATCTATGAGAATCGCCTATTAAATTGCAAAACTGCGTTGTTTTCATGTTTCCGCGAAAAAAAAACGTCGTGAAAACAATGATCGAATTAAGGCGATAAATATTGCAAAAGACTAATGACTTAAAATGTTATGTAATATAAGCTCATAAAGACAGACAATCGATCGATATTAATTCTTAAGTGAGTAGATGGAATAGTCAGGCATCTCAAGTAATTTTCTGTAAAATCCTGTTGTGAAAAAAGAAAATAAAAACTATGGCCTAAGTGCCTCAGAAGGCCCTCAAAGTTTATTATTTTTACATTCCTCTATCTTATAAAAATATAACATAATAAATTTAATATATTGAGTAGTCCGAAAAGTTCGTGCCAACTAACATATATAATTTAATAAATGTATACTAAAATTTAAATTTTCAATTTTCCTTCAACATCGGCACGAACTTTCCGGACAATTCAATAATTAAACATAATATAAGTAAAAAAACATAATAAATGTAAATTTAATGTAAATTTACTTTAATGTAGTAAATTTAACATAAATAAAAAGTAAATTTAATATAATATAGTAAAATATTAACTAATAAAA
>Ga0157364_1003000_pt1 | contig 16169 bp, 10 predicted proteins | sample AttsexASBM2_FD_111476 | JGI IMG/M metagenome (GOLD analysis project Ga0157364, IMG submission 111476) | Fungus gardens microbial communities from leaf cutter ant in Ribeirão Preto, State of São Paulo, Brazil - Atta sexdens ASBM2 | ecosystem: Host-associated > Fungi > Mycelium > Unclassified ...
ACCAGTTTTTTCGACGCGGGATTCGTACGCTACCCGAAAGATGGGAGAAAGTAGTGGCCAGCGATGGACAATACTTTGAATCATAAATGTATAACCAATTTTTTACAATAAAGCCTCGAATTTTGGAAAAACGGCGGAAGGAAAATTGTACACCTAATACATAAAGATCCGTTTTTGAATAATATAAAATCGAATATCATATATAAAAGGACTATCCAGTTTGGGCCCCGGCTGAACAATACTGAGACTTAGCTAGGAATGTAGAGCATAAAAAAAGAATTTAAAAATTCCATATGCACAACTTTGTAAAATGAGTCTGTTGAGTACTACAGCTATTCAAAGTTCGCTATTATTATATATATGACCATATATTGTGTATCATGTAGGACTAGTTTTATTTGATTTCTTGAATCATTTTTGGATTCTAAATGAATAATTATGAGAGATATAAATTAATCAAGAGGGGAGAGATACTCAAAGTATATAAAACAAAAGGTTTTAATTGCCTAATTAAAATGTGGCCGATATATGGACCTTATCTCTCTTCAGTTTCCTCATCAAAATTCTTTAAAAATAAAAAACATCATTAACTGTTCTTGCTGGCATATGGATGTCTTCGTCAAAGTGTTGGGCATATCTCAGATATCATATAACTATCATTACGTGCACACAACACCCGTATGATAGCCATTTTTGCAAGAGCAATAATATTCTGGAATGACTTGAGCTTCATCATCACATTCTATCAAAACATACACATAATAGCGAGTACGATTCATATGCATGGATTGTATTCGAGTTTTAACGAGAATAACATCATGTACAACTATGTCATAATTTGTCTCAGCAAGATTTGCCTCAATACCATGACTTATCTGTATAAAACATCGTCCCGTAGTAACCATATGCTCTCTATAATATAATCTATCCTGTTTAATCTAATATGATTCCAGATTAATCCTATTATTGGGTTGTCCGGAAAGTTCGTGCCGACTAATCTATATAATTTGTATACTATAATAAATGTAAATACTAAAATTTAAATCTTCTGCGTTTCAATTTTCCTTCAACATCGGCACGAACTTTCCGGACAATCCAATATATAAATAATTTTCTGTCAAACCTAACTCAGGTGCATCCAACGAGACAAATACGATAGTTTTGCGGTTCAGATTTTGTTCTTGGATTAATCGAAATATTATAACAAAACTTTAGTTTGTGCAATCGATCTAACATAAGTTGTGCAATCTTTTTCGAATGCTCAGCGTCTGATGACCGAATGAAACATATTATGAAGAGCAGTGGCATTTCGAAAATCAGTCATTAGATGAGTAATCGATTGGATATACCATAAACGATTAAAATACGCGAAGCAAATTTTAAGATACCCATGATAACTTCCACAAACCTGACTTTAGTGATCAATCGAATTATTAGCGAATTATTAGCAAGCGTATCACTTAGTTGACTTTCACCAGATGGAATGATATCTGGCATTTTTGCCACAAATGCCTTACATTCCAAATATTCCCTAATATCACGAAAACCTCTGTCAACAACAAATACTCTTATGAAATCTATAGCGCACCTTAGGCATCTTCCCCATAATTGTTCGCATAATGCTTGCATCATTTTTAGTGGCTTTGAAAGATCCTAAAACATCTGTGATGTATCCATTAGGAACAATACATACCAGGTTTTATTAAAGGATGATGTTTGTGCAGGTACTATAGCAGGGTCTTTGAAAAACATTGTTCGAACTTTTATGTATATAAACCTAAGTATCCATATTGTTATTAAAGACATTTCTTTAGAAAGTAGTAGTATAATAGTTTATAAGATTTGTACGTTTTTCAAGTATTTGATCTCTGCTCAAATATGAAAATCCTAGATATTGAGGTGTAAAGTATCCGTCGCAATTACATTCGTGCATTTTTCATTAATCGCTCTGCAGTACTACGTTTACGAAAATATGAGTAAGATTTTGGTCGCTATGTCCTGTTCTTAGTTTTGCAAGGTAAATTGTAAGCGCACATTCAATATGACGTTGTTCGCAGTGTCGTAAGGATGGCAGCTTATTTAACAATCACGAGAAGTTTTCTTTATTTAATCCAATGCTTCACAACAGTGTTCTCTATATTTTCAAAATAATCGAAGTTTACTATTGAATATTGTTGTTTAATAATCTGGTTAAATAACAAATCGATCATATCAATTACTTAGTCCACTGCAAAAACTTGTTTTAATAGGAATCTCCACAAGTATTTATTGTGATTGTGGTCACACACACGCATCTCTGCAGAAATATAAAAGCGAAAATCTTTCGCAACTTGAGCGCGAATGTTTTCCGACACACGATGTCGACCTGTGGGACAAAATATACACTTTTTTTGACTGCAAAGATGCCCTACTACTGTCCAATTTGATTTGACAAAGAGGCTGCGGTTCAATATTTTTAACTAATCTATCTCTCATTTCAGTTTTCATCATTTATGTTTTCTTGTATAATAACCAATAGCCATCAACAAGCGTGACATATATATTTAAATGTGTTGAGTGGGATTCTTGTGGAACTACTCTTGTTCCAAGAAATCTAGCACTTCCTCAGCCAACAAATGTTTACGCGATTGGTTTTTAAAATATTTTTCACATTGCCACAATGAATCTCATCGCGATCAGTAACTGCTTCGGGGTGACTTCGTACCAAAGGCTAGTTTACCCCGATTAGTATATTCGCCGCTTGTCCATCTTCCCTCCCAGGGCGAATTCCAGAGGCATCGTCGTCATTACAAGCAAATCCGAATTTCTGTGACATGACGGCATGAATCGCGACCAGGGAGACTTAGCTGGATTAATGAACTGTACCAAATACATTTTAGATATTATTTCAATGTCTTTGGTACAATTCATTACCGCCGTCACCGCGGGGAGATGCCCTGGGCGCAGAGAAATTAGATAAGACTAGTAGTCCATGGTCATAATAGCAAACTCTGGATAGTTCTGACACTCCTATAAAACTTCTTCTATAAAGTTGGAATTTTTGATTTTCTTTTGATACTTTAAAATTTTAAGCATGTCTCAAAGTTGTTCATCCTTTGTTGTAAAGACTGCGATGCGAGTTACGTCGAATAGACGAGAAGACAGTTGAAGACGAAAATCGCTGAGCACAGGAATCACATTCAGTGGAACACAATCATACTCCGTCCTAACCGATTGCAGAAAGGCTACGAGTTCGATTGGGAAAATATTGTTTTGGACAAAGAATCTCAGTACAGAAAGAGATTGGTTTCAGAGATGCTGTACATTAGGAAACAGACACGTGATCTCAACCTACAGACGAATATGGAGGGGTTCTCAAGGCTTACTTTCCGATTGTTGAGGGGCTAAATATCGAAGTGATTGACAGACGAATATGAAAGGATTTCCGAAGGTTTACTGCCCAATTGTTGATGGGCTAAATGTCGAAGTGAATTGCCAGTTAGTCAGTATCGTTCTTTCATTGTATTAATATCATTTTATTTGAAATTTTTGAATTGTTACTTGATTTCCTTTCAGATCACAATCGATATCAAATTGTTTTTTCAAAAAAACGTTCCTTAATTATAATTAAATTTAAGAGTTATTTCACTGAACTTAAGACAATTTTGACACTGATTCGCTGACGAGTCAAAAACTAGTTTTTGATTAAAATAATAGAACTTAATTGTTTGCGATATGGTGAATTCTCGTTATAATGAGCTTCCTTCTTATTGTAATATAAAATTCGATCTGTTCTTTAATAATTTTGTCCTGTAATAATTTTGAACGCAATTTGGATTGTCATCAGAGTCATTTTTCAATATTAAAGTTCCGGAAGTATGAAGATGGTTCACTGGAATGAATTAGTTTTCAGTATTGTAATTATAATATTAATTTGTCTCTAAAGATGGCTCAAAGACCCGAAACATGTAAGCGGGTTATCTAATAAAGAATTTTATGTTATATTCACATTGTTTTGCGCAACAATTACCGCACCTGACTATTGCCCTATTTTATCTCATTTCTTTGTAATTAGTAAGGAGTCTTTGCGAATCAACTTATATTTACTTCTATTAATAATAATCTAAATTATTATACAATACTTTCAAAATATATAGTCATAACAACACACTTAATATATAATGAAATAAAAGTAAAAAACACGCTAATCGCGCGCGATTTTTTTTAGCTTTTAGCTAAAAATTACGTGGGTAAACATTATTGTATGAAACGTACTATTATTCCCCTTTCCCGCAGCGGACAAAGAAATGATAAATAATATCGTGCAATTTGTCAGAAAAACTGGTACCAATGGATAAAACAAAAATAAACTGATCTCAATACATTGTTGTCAATGGTAGATCTAAATTGGCTCAATCGCAGTTCAAGGTAAATCTAGATTTTCACGAGAGAGGATCGTCACCAAAAAAGTAAAATTACTTGTAATTAATTATAATCATTATTTATAAAAAAATCACAAAAATGTGCTCTACGTACAAATTAAGTAATAAAAATACAAGACTCTTGTTATTAAAAGAATTATTAGAATAACAGGGCAATAAGAGTCGAATAAAAGTATAAAATTTAGAATAAATAATTAGAGAGTTATATTTAAAAAAAAATACAAGTTTCATAATTTATAAATATTCATATAACATGTTTCGGCTACGAGATTGAACCACCTTCAGATGTATAACGGTTTTAAAAATTTTTTAAAGAGACGTAAAACGCAGTAAAATTAAACGAGAAAATAGTTGGAAAATCTTGAGAAGCTAAATGAATATTTTTCAGAGCAACAAAAAATGCTCACAAACAGTTGAAAGACTGTATGGAGAGAGCATCTGGATATATATATTCCGTGAGGCCAAAGGTTTATTGCAATCATTAGCATATGTCAATCAAATGCAATAATAGCAATAATTAGATGTAGTCAAAATATTGTAAAAAATAAATTACGCTGATTGTCCAGGAGTAAAAATTTGTTTAAAAAAGAAAGTCAAATAATTTATAGATTAATATTAGTTTGTGTGATTGTTGCGGCGGATAGAATACAAATCGAAATTAATTGTAAGAAAAAAAAGAACATTAGCATATTGTCAATCAAATGCAAATTAAAAAAAAAATGGCACAGTCGCGATTCCAGTGTTAAAGAAAGAAAGAAGACACCCATTATCAAAATTGTAGAAATAAGTAAGAGGACGTACTTTGAAGACTTTCATAACGAATTCGGCAAAGTGCACTAGATGCGAACTTTTTTCAGTGCTACGCATTCGACTTTGTTATACGCACTGTATCAGTGCGTTCAGATTATCATATTCGGCAAATGAAAACTGATTTAATGTAATGCTGAATTTATATTCAGACCAATCGAATGAACTAAACAAGTTAAAAAAATGTTGCACTAACGTTTCTAACAGTGCAATTTGGCATAGCATGAAAGTGGTTCTGCACTCGCATTATATCAGGGCAAAAGCAGAGTCAGTACATATGTGCCGAATTTCATAAGTAACTTTAAGCGAATGTTGGAGCGATGGAACGCTCATTTCATTATTTTTCTAACTATTTCGTTTTCCTTTACAGAATAAAATTCTTCTCTAGAATAGAAGGAAAACGCAAATAGCTTTGAGAAAGTACAAACTTATATGAAAATGCCAAAACATTATAAATTACAGTTTCTATCACATAGATTATTTCTTTACATATATAAAAATGAATTCAAGTATACATCTAAACAAAAAGTATTTTCCCATATTTAAATAATTTATAAGAATATCATGAGATTTTCAAATTATGATTTTGCTTACAAGAGAAATAACAGAAAAAGTATCATTTGAGTGTAACTTCGCATTCACACGATATATAGGACAGAGCAGAATAAAAATGTACGTAACGTTTTACTTATTGGTTTATTTAATAAATGTGCGTAAAATTTTATTTATAATGTACGTAATATTTTATTTGGAAAAATCTGTTTTCCGATATATCAATCAAGTTCGGCCATCGCTCCACTATCCTCTCAATCGTGATTTATTATTGCCAATAAAAAAAAATGTTAATATAAAAGGGTATTTTTGAGTCATTCCATCGAAATACATATAATAAACTGAATATCTTTGTAGTAAAGAAGCATTTTTTTCCAAAAATTCGCCATTGATCTAAACATGGCTATGTGGAAAGTTTGCTTGAACTTATTCTAACCATTGAATCGTTATTTCGCAAAAAAATATTTTTTATTCTATGATTTCTGGAATAGTAGGACATTGAAAATAATTATAAATTCTCTTTCCTTCATAATTCAAAGTCAGAAGGTTATAACAAGTTCAAATCAACATAATGAACATTTATTGCAATAAAAAAAATTGTATCAAACTTATAGTCTGACTTTTTGTAGCTTATATTCCAAAAATAATTAAATTTTCAAAAAAATATTCTAATACAATGATATTCAGCTTGTTATCGTTTGAATTATAAATGTTCCCGCGTTTTTTTCTTCATTATTCAAGTTTATTACTAAATTTATTACTAAAATTAAGTTGGCAAGCCCAATCTGCCCGACAGTAGCAAAATCGACATGGCAATTTATCATTTAAATTTGCAAGAGCAAAGTAAGCATAACAAACGTGACAAGCATTCAATGCAATTATTATACAGGATGTCTCAGATCTCACGTAGATGTCAATTACCAACATATTCTGTGTGAAATTCTAAGACGAAAAGCTTTGTATCAAAAAATGATCTGAATAGAATTTGAATGGCAAGATATTGAAGTTAATGAATGGACGCGCGTGGAATTCGCCAACTTCAATATCTCCATTCAAATTCTACATTGAATTGCTTTTTGGTAGAGCTTTTCATCTTAGAATTTCAAGGAAAATACGATAATAACGATGAGTTATTATCGTATTTTCCTTGAAATTCTACGCGAGTTCTAAGACATTCTGTACACAGTTCACATGGGATGCTTATCAAACATTGGATGCTTTCCATTTGATGACATAAGTCGATCCAAGTTTCGTTCTATTTTTGTCATTCTCTGAATGTCAACAACATTAGAATGATGCATTGTGTCCAATGGAAAGCACATATTTGATCCGTATGATATAGCCGGATAGGATAGACTCACACAAGAAGAAAAATCTGGAGGCATAAGTACGTGAACAGAAACACAACGCAAAACGACACATTAAGATTACAATACGGTCAAACAAAGAAGAGCACAAACCACAAACAATTCGCTTAAGCAGTGAAACAACGAGAAAAAGCATAACGACGCATAACTACAAATAAGGTTAAGACAGCCCACAGCAAAGCCTAAAGTTGGAAACACAATAGGCACAGAAAAGGGACAAGAAACAGTTGTCCAAGGAAGTCGATATTGTACTTCAGAGCTCTGATTAGATGGCTTGTTATTCCCTGTTCCTTGTTACTATTGCCTATGCCTATTATGCTTTCAACTTAAGAAAAACAGATGAGCGATGCAATCAACGTGAGTAACATGGTTTCACTTGTAAATAAAGCACTGTACATTCTGTCCCTCTGTTTGTAATCATTCAACGCAACTAATGACAATAAAAATGAGAAGTTTTAATCGCCAACGAGGAGAGATGAAAGCAAAACTCACATCATTCCGAATTTTTCTAGAGATACTAGAATGCAATCGCAACAACATAGAAAATCATGAGACCATAAATTTAGAGTAGCGACTTGATAGAATTGAGAAATTAATCGTAAATTAACACATGCCAAGAGAATCTTATAATTAGTGGACGATGACGCAATACAGGCATGTTTTACACAAAGAACTGAGTTCAAGGTAAATTTCTATCGACCAAAAACACAAAAACTCGATTTAAAAACTGAGACAAGCAATAATGAGAGTTACGGAGCGAAATCGGATCAAACATCACAAAAGTTAGCTACAGCACATCATAAGATTAAACTTCTCCAGTCTCCCGCAATTCGACATTGTACGACAAATGACTAAAATTTCACGATTTGTTCAAATCGTTCATCCATGCAGACAAATAGATACAATTGCGAAATTCCAATATTTATAGAGATCTCTATCAAGTGAAACATTGACGGACTGAAGTGATACTCGACGGACTTGATGTGTCAGAGGCCAACTATGAAGTGACATGGGAACTACTAATTAAGAGATATCAAAACAAATGTCTGATGATACACAAACATGTTAATGGAATAGTTAATCGAATACCCGAAATTGACAAAGAAAAGTCATAAATGATTTCTCTGTGGAAATTGATAGAAGTTATGCAGGGCCACATGCGCGCGTTAGAGAGCAATCTGTAGAGAAATAAGATCATCTATTAAGCAAACTCATTACAGCCTCCAAAAGTAAATGGGAGAAAGAAATCTTAGAACAGGACGAATTATCCGACATACAAAGTTTTTAAAGAAGCGATGTTAATTATTAGAGAAGACGAGCAAGCATGTAAAAGCATCATGTGAAACGCAGCGGACGCGATCAGCAAACAGAACAAGAACAACTCAATAAGCGAAATCAAAGAAATTGATCGCAAGATTGCGACATTCCAAAAAAAATTCTTGAGGACAATTTAATTTGTTCTCGATTCGACGTATTTTATCTTCGACAATCAATATTATAGACAGACATTTAATACCTCTATGGGTTTACTTTTGTCACTGAACATAGCAAACTTAGTTATGGAAGACTTGGAAAATGACATGCTTAGGAGAATTAATTTACTACCTTTTTATTTTCGATACATTGATGACATGATCACAGCTGTAACTATCATGTTAGTTGATACAATCGTTGAATATTTTAATGCCTATCATCATTTATAATAATTGAAGTTGGTAATAAAAAAATTAACTTTTTAGACACGATGATCGTTATAAGCAATGGGATAATCACTTTGGATTGGTTTCATAAAAGTACATATTCTGGTAGATATCTAAATTGTCTATCCCAGCACCCATGCCAAAAAAGAGGAACGATAATAAGCTTGGTAGACAGAGCCTTTTTACTATCGCATTCAAGGTTTCATCAGAAGAATCTGGAATTCATAGTTTAAATTTTATTTAGAAAATGACTATCCAATTAATTTTATTTTTGATACTATAAATAACTGTTTAAAATGTCTAATAAATAATAAATCTTTACGACAGAAAAATAAAAATCATGAAAAATAAAAAAATCATTTGATTCACTATACCGTACATAAAAAATCTCAAATAAATTTAGAGGAATTATCAATAACTTATGTACAAAAATGTCATTTTTTTAGTCTTAATAAGTTAAATAAATTCATTAAAGCACATAAGGACAGACTTCCGAATTCATCTAAGAGAGACGTGATTTACCGCATAAATAGTAATGACTGTGACGCGTCATATGTGGGTCAAACGGATAGGAAACTGCAAATATCAGAACATCAGAATATCAGAACATTATAATTGTATAAAAAAAAATACATCATCACAGTCGATTATAAGAGAACATAGAACGCATTACAATCATGAATTTCGATGGAATGAGAAATATAATATTGGACTCCGCGAAAAAATGTTTAACAAGCGACTAATATCAAAAATGTTGCATATCAAACAACATAATGGTTTAAATTTACAGACAGAAAAGTAAGACTCTGCGTATTTTATGTTTTCCAATAATGATTCAATATTATGTTTTCTAACTTTGTACCTTGACTTCAATGCGTGACATTAGTCCAAATTATAAACAAGTATTCGCAGTCTTTATTTAGAAACCGTTATGTCAAGACGGATACTTCATGATAATCTTTAAATTTAACTTTATAAATATAACTGTCTGTTTCAAGAAAATGTTCATTATCTATGTAATTTTAATTGTGTAATGGATGTGACGCTTATGTAAGTGTAGGACGACTTTAAAAACTCTTTTAAAAACTCTTTTAAAAACTCTTTTAAAAATAATTGTAATTGTCAATATATTGTGTGTGTTCTCCAATTCATCTTCGGTTTCAGTTGTGATTCCAATAGTCTGTCAACTATTAGGAAACTCACACATTACATGGAAAATTTACTGCACAAGAATTTGTTATCTAATAATGGACAATTTATTCTGAAGATGACTGAAAGAGGAATCGAAACGTCAAAATTCGATTATATTATATTATGGTTGCGTTCATCGAAATCAAGATTTATTTTTATGGAATAAATTTAATAAATATAAAATATTGCACTATTAATTTCATTGACTCCCACAGCCTTTATTATTTTTTATTATTTCAAAGGAAGCTGTATGTTGTGTGGAGACGAGCATGCATTATTTACTCGTAAGTTTTTCTTAAAATGAAAATGCTGATAAATACGCGAATAAAACAAGCAAAGACAAATAAAAAAACATGTTTAAACTGCTTAAGGAGATCCTAAAATCGTTTGTATTACCAATTAAATCATATAATTTTTATTTAACAATTATTTTTTTCCTCTCTTACAGAAAATTCTTTTTCAAAATGAAAGCATACGCATTAATACATCTGTGAGGTGGAGTCTAGCTGAGAATGACAAAAAATTTCGAAATTAAGATCTTTAATTCAATATGGCGCTGCAGAACTGTCAAATCGTTACATTTATTTCATACAAAAGCTGTGCAATTCGTACTTACGAAATATTAATCCACAGACTAGTAGTTTGTATGAAGAAACAATAGAGTTCTTATTGTAAAATTGGACTTAGATGATTAAAACGTAATTGTTATACGAAAATTTATGTATGTGTGTGGCGTGCGTAAGATATGTGATGTGTCAATGACACGTAAATCATCATCTGTGTGTAAGTGCTATTTTCAATATGATTAATCATTTTAGAAACGGTCCTTTAAAACCCAGTCATATAGCAATAAATTGCAAGTCGCAGAAATGCTGCAAAAATCTCACAACACTCTCCTACATTTGGAAAAGGCTGCGAATAGTAAAAAGATAAGCGAGGATGAAAAGTAAACTCTCAAGAGTAAGCTCTCAAGAGAGCTAACGACGAGGTAAAAGAATTTGTATTAACTCACGTCCCGACCAAGGATTGATTGCGATTCACCGCGTATTACTCACCACAATCATGAAGATTATCGGCAGAGGCAGACAAGCATACAAATGTAACATATTTTTAGACTCGATCTCACAATCCAATTTCATGTCAATTTGTATAACAAGTTAGGATTTCGCACTGCAAAAGTGGATATTTCCTATTAGCTGATATAAATCAAGTCGAGACAAAGGTTTTAGAAATGACAAAGGTGACAATCGGATACATGCATAGCGTCTTTAAAGAAGAGACTCATATTCATGGTAATTTCTACAATCATGTTTGCCCAGCGAACCGTCAAAATTTCGGACTTCAGATGTTTCACTTGCGAACTCAAATTTTTACAAACTAAAGAAAATTGATCTGCTGAGTCGATTTGTTCTGTGATTTACCTGCTGTCGGGGCACCCATATTTGTGTAAGACGAAATTGGGATATATTATTGCTGGGAAGCTATCGCTAGGAAATAGACGGACCGACCGACATCAGACATGAAGTTTCATCAAACAGAAATGACATCTTACATGGTTATCTAGAACGGTTTTTGAAGGTGGAAGAATTTCCGCGAGACACATTCTTTCATGCTCTTTCTAAAGAGCAAGCATGTGAACTACATTTCACAAAAACTACTAAGTGAACATCGATAGCAGATTCATCATCAGCATACCATTCAAGGTATCAACACAGGAGTGACTCTCATGAGAGCAACACAGCAGAGCGGCGTTTCAAATCATTGGAGCGAAGGATTGCAAAGAAATGAGGAGATGCGAAGTGATTACATACAATTTTCATGCGCAGATGAAGAGTTTGATCACATAATGTAATTAGGGTTATATAGACGATAATCACACGATTCCAACCTGTCTCATCATGGAGTAATGAAAAAAAGTAGGCACAAAAAAGTAGTCTGCGCATTGTTTTCAACGCCTCCGCATCAACGTTAATTAGCGTATCAATTACCTGCAAATGATTAGGCCATCTAACGAGATCGTTTATCAATCATTTTAAGTTTTAGGCAATCGTAGGCGCAGACATAGTTATCACGTATTGCCAAGTGCTAATCGAGCCTTCTCAATGGATACTTCAGCGTATTCTTTAAAAGCAGGAAAACTATTCAAATTCCATCATAACGTAATTATCAATTAAATACTATTACATATCTTCATGGAATGGCCTCCAACGCATTTCTCGCCATCCGATGGCGATAGACTCAGTCTGGCCAAAAAGCACCAAGGGATCTTTCCTGAAGCAGCTATTATACAACATTCTATGTACTATGTCGACGACTTATTATTTGGAGCTTCGACTCGGGAGAAAGCTTCAATTCGCAACATATCGCATATCTTGATATTTGGATGCTTTGAGTTACGAAAATAAATCCGCAAACATTAGAGGATCAAATTGCGTTCATAATCTCATCAAACTCGAGGAAAACGAAGCAACAAAAAGGCTAGAGCTATCGTGGTCATCAGTAAAAAGACGAATTAGTGTTACATCTAAAATCCGATATTAAATCGACGAAGCTCTCTATCTTGTCATTAATAGTCCTTGTCATTAATAGTCCTTGTCATTAATAGCTATTCGATTCATTGGGCTTTCTTAGTATTATACTTGCGAAGATGTTGCAACAATTGTGGAGACTAAAACTTTTATAGAACGACCTACTCCGGAATTCCGAATGGAAACGATTCACAAATAAATTTGTTTTGTTCAACAACTTACGCATTCAACAACTCTCTATCAGGTTGTACCCGATGCTTTCGTAGCAAGCCCTGAACAATTATATCTCAGATCCGGCCGACCTACAGCGCGATCGGTACCCCGGCTCCAGCAGGAGCTTATAAATCTTATATCTGCTTATTCATTTGACTATCCATTTGAAACTGATGTCCGATTTCACAATGGAAGGCTTCATACTAGTCCTGCGCAGATTTGTAGCACACTAAGATATGTCTAATAAGATATCATCAGATACCAACTAATTTAGAATTACACTTTGAGTTATGCCGATTTGGAGAATTTCTCATCAAAAATGGAAACGAATTGCAAAGCCCTCTAGTGTCTGAAAAGAATAAGCTCGGATCTATAATAGGTTTTTAAGCCTACAAATAATGGACGAATCATAATCGATTATTCTTCTCGCATTCAATTGTAATTAGTCAATTTCTTACAACCTAAAACACCTATTGTAGATCCATACTAATAGGAATAATACTTTGTTCTATCGTATTCATTGCATTTTAAAAGCATTTGAGAGGTGGGCGTAAAATCAACCAAGTACTATCTAAAACGTGTCAAAGGAGACATTATCGACGTTTGAGAAGCTATGTAGCCTGTTGGTACAAATAGAATCAATCCTTAATTCACTCAGTGTATCCCTCAGTATCCCTTATCTTCTCACCCTTTAGACTTGCAGCTATTGATTCCGGTCTTTCTCTCGAACATACTTTAATAACTATATGCCGGATGTAACTGATATCAAAGAATCTTGCCTCGATATCAGTGGATATAGCAGATTCAATAGAACTTTTGAAACATTGATCCAAAGAGTTCATTTCCGAGTTACACCAAGTGGAAGACAAATAAAGGGACGCTCAAAGTAAATGATTGGATACTGATAAAGAATAACATCTATCTCTTCTAAGTAGAGGAGCGAAGCTGGCGCCTTGGTAGAATCATCAAATTGCAAATTTCCTGAAATAGACTCAATAACATGCACTAAAGAGCTGAATCGCTAAAGAGCTGATTCGTCGTATCATTATAAAATACTGTTGTACTCTTTCTCGATAGAAGCAACGTCAGATGATGTGGATTACATTTAATCCAGCGGAGCACAATGATCAATCCAAAATTGGCAGTTAAATTATTTATTAATTGATCCCTATCATTTTCCTCAGTAATTTTTTTGAGTCAAATTAATCAATTTTCTACATTATTAATTAAGTATTTTATGTGTGACATGTTCATTACTCATTCTGTTAGTTCATTTCTTGATAGTGTTAAAAAATCCTTGATCTTTCAAAATGGGGAGTATATTGGCTGAATTATGAATATTCCCGTTCTTTTCTTCATTATTCTAATTCATGCTAAAGTTAAGTTGTCCGATAATAGCAAAATCAACATAGCGATTTTTCATTTAAGTTGGTAAGAATAAAATGAGCATAAATGATCTTGACAAGCAATTATTATATACAGTCCACATTACCAACACAGCTCATTAAATACTTCATAGAATACATAGAATGACTAAAAAATAATCCCTCTCCATTAAAAATAATTTTCTTATTGGTAATAAAAAACTAAGAACATTTAAAGTTACTCAAGGTCTTAAAAGTATGTCTCCTAATTTATACTACAATTTTGATAAAGATATCTTCCCATGTTCTTAACAATTTTCAAAAAACATAGTAAACCAGTTTTATCAAACTTACCCTATATGCGCGCGCATATGTGTACGTTTCTTGCATCTTTGTCTATTGTTCAATTCCATTTATATTATACATCAATAAAATCAATAAAATTATTATTATTATTTTAATGTCTTTACACTATATACTTAATGAACTACAAAAATAATCACAATAAACCAGACTACTCTTTTTGATATTCTCTTCATGATATTCTCTTTCTAATAAAATACGCTTTACTTGGCTAATATGCCGAATGGAGGCAATTCCGACTGACATATGTTGTCAAAGTCATGACTCTGAGTGACTTCCATCAAGTTTTGATCGTCGCTCATCATTCATTAAAAAGTTATTAATAAAAAAAGTTTGAAAAATGATATCCCTTTTCTACTATATAAAACAGAAATTCTCGGCTTTAAAGTATATTTTACAACTTTCCATATGAAGCGCTCACTCCATTTCTCTCCCTGCTTAGAGGCGACTTCCACGCGAAGCAATTCTCACCCCACCTCCCCTCTGCCAAGAAGCACACGGCTTCTACGCGAAGCGAGTTTCTCCCATCTCGCTAAATTATTTTCTCGCCAAGTTGTCTGTTCTAAAAACACAAAAATTATATAAGAAAATATTTTGCGTTGTTAAAGCAGGGAATTTGTTTCATGGAACGCAATTGTGTTGCTCTGATTTCAAGATGAAACTCTGATTTTAATTTCGCTTTTACCAGTAAAGTATCCATACTTTGCAACACAAGTCTTCATGCTTGCAATCACAGTCGCACACAGTCAAAGTTATTGTTCTTTGATATGCTATCTTCAAGTAGGAGCAATATCATGTTAGGAGAAAAGAGCACGGAGTGTTACAATTTATTTATTTATATGCTATTAAAATAATACAATTTATTATTTATAAACTAATAAAAAAATAATAGTTAAAAATTTGTATTACACGCTTGTATAAACTGCTAAGCAATAACGAATTAAAATTCTATTGTATATTCTATTGTATTAAACAAGCAATGTTAAGATGACCGATAAACAAAAACATGTTTTATTATTCTATGATAACATTTTTACAGAATGTTTCAAGCAAACAAAATCTAACATTACAATATCAACATTATTTTATTATACGTTAGTGTTCGTCTGTCGGAAAAGTAATATAGATTTTTAACACGTGTCTCATTTTAAATATTTTTTTTCGTATAATAATTTTTATCTATATACATCGTTAATTTTATTATGACTAATTTTTCACCGCGATATTGATATTAATTTCATCATAAACTAACACACTGACGCTAAATAATTGATAAGTATCTTCTCGATATGCAAAATTTAAAATTATATGGCCAGTTAGAGTCATTTTACTAGAATGACGCTTTTATTTAAATTTTTCTTTTTCTTTTAATTTGTTTCTAATTTGATTTTTCACATCATATTCAGAACATCAGGAAATTTTAAATAACCACAGTCTAGCCGTTTTGCGAGTAATTTCCGTTTCTCTACAAAACATTTCTCTGATCTTCATTAATATGTTTATAATTTTATCTATCTCTCCGTTCAATCAATGTAACATCATCTTCATATATGACTTTCATCTGAGAAAGGCTCAATCGTGAGACTGAAACATGTTATATGTGTGTACATATATATATATATATATATATATATATATATATATATCTTTTTTTTATATATAT
>Ga0157364_1003001_pt1 | contig 16169 bp, 9 predicted proteins | sample AttsexASBM2_FD_111476 | JGI IMG/M metagenome (GOLD analysis project Ga0157364, IMG submission 111476) | Fungus gardens microbial communities from leaf cutter ant in Ribeirão Preto, State of São Paulo, Brazil - Atta sexdens ASBM2 | ecosystem: Host-associated > Fungi > Mycelium > Unclassified ...
ATTACTGGTTGTTCTGAAGGATGCAGCACGATTTGGCAAGTCACCGGTTCACTTCTTTCGCAGAAATCGAAAATTGGCTCCAAAATTGGATCGCCTCCAAAGACAAGTCATTTTTTCGAGATGAAATTCGAAAATTGCCTGAAAGATGGGAAAAAGTAGTAGGCAGCGATGGTCAATACTTTAATTGAGCTGTTCATTCATTTTGTTTTGAAATAAATGCATTTTTGAACACAGAGAAACGGACCGAACTAATTTATACTCCCAATATGATACTCTGCTTATATGTATAGATACACATTGTACAAATTTAGATAAAAGCTGAAGTTTTCTTTTAGTCACATTGTCTGAATTTTTAACTAGTTGTCTGAATATTTCTAATTTTAGTGTTTGAACATTTAAACATTTTTATCTGAATTTCTAGCCGCTAAAAATTAGACAAAAGTATGACAAGCCGTTTTACTTTTTAATAGCATAAAAGAACTTTAGTCTAATGTTAAATTCTTAAAAAAATAATTGTCTTAAAAAAATTACGATTTTTAATAATAAATTATAATTATGTCATAACATAATATTTTCATGAATTACAGTTAGAAATTAAGAGAAATGTAGCCAGAAATTGATTTAATTGATATAACTGTGGCTAAAAAATTTAGACAATAATACAATATTCTGTCTGAAAATTTAGACAATGTGATTGTAAAATTTCAACTTTTGTCATTGAATTTTAAGACAATTTTTTATAGTGTACAGAAAATCGATTTAATGAAATTAATAGGCAATTCCAAATAAAAAAGCGAAACTTATCTCTTTCTTTAATACTGAATATATATTATTTTAAATAAAATTTTTAAAAAACTCGGATAATGTATTCTCTACGCTAAACAATTTGCACAAATCAAAATTTTCTTTTTTTTTTTAAAAAGAAACTTTAGATCTCATATGATATGTTCTCTAACTTTTGCGATCAAAATTTTTTTCATTCTGCTTCTTCTCGATCTTCTTCATTTTGTTTTAGAAAGAATAAGACCGTGGTCCAATTCATGCTAACGCTCATCATTTGTTTTTGTTTAACATTTGACAAACAACAAGTATAAAATGATTTTTAAGCATGTGAGCGTGAATCGGACCGCGACCTAAGAAAAGTCCCTTGAAAAAACAGTAGCGATTAGCGGACTCGCGCTTGTTCACGGCGTCATGGCGGCGACAAAGAGAGACCGCCACGCTGTTACATACACACTAGACTACCAAGAAAAAAAATTTTTTTTTTTGTTTACAATTAAACAACATTGGCTGCTTTCGGAAACTTCACCCGGGTATCTCCATGTATCATCTTATCCTTGTTTAACATTGGATGAACAACAAGGATAAAATGATATGCGAGGGGACTCGGGTGATGTTTCGCAGCCCTTAAATATAGTGTTGTACCACTCAGGATGCAAGAATGTCGTTCTGAGCACTTTATAAAATTTACGGATCAGCCGTTAACCAGTCGTACCGTCAAGGTACGATGTGCCGCTCCGGGCGTGACGGAATCACAGATTGGATGTGGCGGTATCGTTTTAAGGGGGGGGGGGTCTTCCAATTAATATAGGCGTTCGTGATGGAAAAAGTTTTATTGTCACTTACGAGTACTCAATGTGTTATAATCTTACGACGTCTCGCAGTAGCGCTCGCAATAACGGAGATTCTCACAGTAGTGTGTGTCTTCTTGACTTTTCGAAACTCGAGATACTCGATACTTACGTTTTTATATTTATTAAATTTTATATTTATTAAATTAGGCCGAATTAATGCGTGATTGTATTTTAAAATAAAGTATGTCATCGGTTTTGAAATCAAAAGTAGGTAACTTGATTTGTGATTTTAGCTGTTGGTCTGCAGAAAATCTGCAGACGTAGATTTTGGTTTTTGATTTTGATTGTGATCTATTTGGTTATAACAATAGGAATCGATTGTGAGCACCAGCCGTAGATCAATCAGTTTAAAATAATCTGTAATTCTGCAACTTCTATAACAGTGCGTCAGGATGCGAAAAACGAATTACATAAGTCATAATACTTTTTATACGCACTATAGAGACTACAACATTTCTCAAACACACTTTATTGATACGTATCAAATGTAAGAAATGTTTTAAAGAAAATTGTTGAAGTGTAATAATATCTTATGTTAGCAACACATTTGTTACATTTAAAATATTTGGGGATATCGATAAATGCTGAAATAGTAGTATTTTTTTCAATAAATTAGGATACATTATATGAATATTATATATATAAAATAATAAAAAGTATTTGAATATAAAAAAATCAACTTAAAAGCGGTGAATGTATATTATATATTTTATAGATATTTAAATGTAATTTAGATTCAATTTCAAGTAAATTTACGGAAAGGGAACTTCTAAAACCAAATATGCATTAAAAAGAATGCCTTTAAATAAAATTATATTACAGATTTAAATATTACACGATATTTCATTTGTTATATTAGGTTGAGCGGAAAGGACAACCCAATCTTGCCGATTTTGAAGGAAAATTAGAACGCAGAAGATTTAAATTTTAGTATACATTTATTAAATTATATAGGTGCTATTCTGTTCTACAATCTTTCTCCATCTTTCAGGCAACTTAAAAATTCCGTCCTTCCAGAATCTCTCAGGTTTTTCAGCAAAAAACTTTTCTAAGTGATTTTTTACCAAAGAGTTGAAGCTTTTTCCATTAAGGGAATTTTGTAATGATCGAAATAAGTGGAAATCAAAAGGCGCGAGATCTGGTGAATGTGGTGGATGGGGTAGAACATCCTAACCAAGCTCTAACAATTTTTGTCAAGTTATCAAAGACACATGAGACCACGCATTGTCCTGATGAGACACGACGCCCTTCCGATTCGCTATTTCAGGACGTTTTGTTCAATTGCTATCTTCAATTCGTCTAATTGGGAACAATACTTCTGAATTTATCATCTGTTTGGTAAAAGCTCATAATACAAGATCCCTTTCCAATCCCACCAGACACAGAGCATGACCTTCTTTGGATGAAGATCGGCTTTTGGGGTGGCTAAAGGTGGTTCATTCCGCTTTCCCCAAGATCTTTTTCGCTCAACGTGTCGTCAATCAACATTATTGTAAATGATCCATTTTTCATCCCTTACTACTTGCTTCAAAAATGGTGTCTCCTCGTTGCGTTTATAGAGCGAGTCGCAAATGGAAATGCGATCCATCATCAGATTTTTCTCCGTTAAATCGTGGGGAACCCACATTAAAACGGTTTATGTAGCCAAGCTTCACAAAATGTTCGAGGATGGTGGATTTTGACATATTCAACATTTCTGCTAATTTACGTGTCGTATAGCGTGGATTATTCTCGATCGAGTGTTTTAATCTGATCTTCATTTGTGGGGCCTACCCGGGCGTTCTTGATCTTCAAGGTTGAAATCACCAGCTTTAAACCTAGCAAACCACTTCCGCACAGTTCTTTCAGCTACAGCACCTTCGCCATAAACAGTGCATATCTTGTTTGTCGCTTGTGTGGCATTTTTGCCGTTCCGGTAAAAGAAAAGCATTAAATGCCTAAAATGCACTTTGTTTTCTTCTATATTCAGAGGCGTATAAAACTGACAAAAATTAATATATCGCAACCAAATTTTTTTCCAAGTATGCCTGAAGTACCGTCTTTCACGACATACATATATATACAGGATGTATAAAAAGTCCCAGATCCTTTAAATATTTTGAAAAATAAGCATTTTTGAGAAAAATGTTTCAGACAAAAAGTTGTAGGGTTTAAAAAAATCGATCACATCCATTTGACATTGGGTAATGTCGTCAAGGTCGTCAGACGGATGTGATTAGTAGATCTTTTTAAATCTTACAATTTTTTTCTGAAACATTTTTCTTGAAAATATGTTTTCAAGATATTTAAATTTAAGAGGTCCGAAACTTTTTGTACACCCTGTATTAAAATTTTGGTAATGTATATGTTGTTAACATTATATGAGTCCAGTTTAATATACCTATATTCATTAAATATTTGTAAGTACGGTCCTTTTATGTGTTACCGATTAAAAAATTTATTTTTTTTATATCTCAATAAAACTAAAAAATCCATAAATTTCAGGTTTTTTTAAGTGGGAAAAAAATTCCTTGGGTTTTTTTGAGGTGGGTAAAATAATGTCAACCCGACAGTCTTGTACTTATCAAAGTCGTAATTATCGATGAAAACTAAAATTATTTTGGAATTTTATATGTAAAAAAACGTATATTTTACTCATTTCAACAACTGTTAGATTGTATGTTTTTGCCCGAATATAGGCTCACTTACGCTTTTTACGATCATTTACTGACTATCAAGAGAAGAAAGGACAGTTTTCATCGATTTTTACAACTTAAAGCAATCTCATTTCGTTTCATCCAAATTATCTTTAATTACAAATGCATGCAACATAAATTATGTGTATTTCTCGCTTCTGATGTCATAGTTCCAACATGACCGCTGCGACTAGTCAGGAGCTTAAATACGCTCCTTAAATACATTTTTATTTTATTGAAAGTATTTTGTATTTCGTGTTTGAATATTTTTTGTGAGTATTTCGTATTTTGTATTTTAATACAATTTTTTGAGTTTTTGTATTTTGTATTTAAATACAATTTTTTGAGTATTTTGCCCAACTCTGTTCGTAGTCATTCAAATTATGCGTCGAATTGATTTTCCGGATTTATAAAATCTGGATTAACAATTAAACTACTGAAATGTCACGAATTAAACTAAATTGACAAGTAATTTTTAATAAGTAATAAGTAATTTGATACTCAATGAGGCATTATATTAAAAAAATGTTAATGTGCTGAAACTGTAAATAAATTTATTGCGAAAAATATTACCTCGGCCGGGAGTCGAACCCGGATCTTTTATATTTCGTACGAGCGTCCTAAGCCTTTATATTACCAAGGCCTTGGTAATATTTTTCACAATAATCGGTATATGTTGTAAGGAAACAATGTCTTTATTTCAGGCAACTTATTGTAACATAAACAATACTAAGAATGGTCAGTAAATTTAGACTACATAAATTTGATTATGTTCTTACTCAATGCGGTCTAAAATAAGGATCTTAATATTGTTTATCTGTTATAGCAAAATTTCCCGCAAAATTATAAATACAAACTTATTTCTATTTAAAACAATTGGCTATAAATGCTTAATAGCTTATAATTTCATGATTTTAATAATGGTTTCTTCTTTGTTTTCGGAGCAGCTGAGATAATAATTTATGACATTTGTTTTTTGTTGTAAAGTCTTTGGTTCCAAATGTTTACTTGCAAACAAGAATATTATCAGAGCCGTTAACGATTAGAGAAAATCGGGAAAAGTTAAGGAATCAAGGAATTTATTAATACATCTTTCTAGATGAAAATAACTTATTGTAATATTAATTATAAGAAAATTTTACTTCTTTAAAAATTATTATATTATATAAAATTTTGTAATTATATATTGAAAACAACGAATCCACCGCCACTGACTTCGACTTTGACATATATTGCCCTGATTGATCCTCGAAAGGTTTTAGCTCGGGCTTGTTATTCATTAAAAAGTTATTAACTTTAAATAAGTTTTATAAATAGAACACAAAATTTATTCCATTCTTCCTGTTTACAGGAATTAATAACTTTCCTTCCATGCGAAGTGAGTTCCATCCCATCTCTCTGCCTGTTTAGAGGCGTGCGACTTTCCATCGAGATCCACCTCATAATTATAAATTGTCTGCGCGTAATATGCTATAATGAATAGAAAAATTCAAATACCTGCGTATCGATTTTTCTATCGCGCTTGCGTGACGCTGCTCAGCATGGCTTACAGCGAAGCCTTAGAACATACATACTGGAAGGATCATACCGTATCTGACTAATGTAATAAAAGTGTCTCTAATATCTGTCTTTGTCTGAAAGCCTGTTTGCTGTGCGCTTGCGCATGATTTATGTGTGAATTTTGAATGTACATGTATATTCTAAGGCAAGAGTGGGGATAATACAACATTCTTAAATATTACATAATAATCGATGCATACGCAATATGATGAAACATTAAGACGAGGACAGATCATCATCGACAATCACCTATAGCCTTTCCAGTATGTAAGTCTGAGCGCAAAACGCGCTAGTTGTTCACAATCCTGCGTCCTCCATTGTTTGTCTGCGTGTAAACCATTGAGCAAGTTGGTCATTGCGTGAGTTACCGTGTAAATAAAGAGAATTAAAGGATGTACAATTCACGCTACAAATAGTTTGAAGTATTCTTTAATTTGAAGTATTCTTCATTTCATAAATTCTTCTGATTGATGTCAACGAAGATCACATTTTTTATATTTGCAACGTGGATCACATCCAGTATATTCTTGCACAAGCTGCCTCACTTATTTTAACGAAATTACATCGTGCGTGACCATGAGAAGCACAAGTCTCTGACAAAAGAAAATAGCTCCACATAGCGTGACAAATCTTTCATCAATATTGGCCTTCAAGCCGGATTCTGCGGATTTTATGTACAAGGGCAAGTCAATAAGTTCTTAGAAAATCTGTCAGAGGGCACTCGCAGTGTCATGTCACATTACTTTTTAACAAGTAGCATCTCTCAGCTAATTACTGTCAAATTTTGAGCGGAATTTATTGCGTGGTTTCATTTCTGTAGACGATTAAAGCGAATAATCTTTGTATTTTTTGCAAAATGAAAAAAAAATGAGTTTCGTGCAATGATCAAACATCTACATATGAAAAGTTTAACGCCGAAAGAAATCAAATCGAGTTGGATAATGTTCATAGCATATCTGTATCAGCGTTTGCGACTGTATACAATTATGATGAATGAATTTAAACGTGGTCGTACAGCTACATGTGATGCACCTAGTTCGGGATGTCCAGGCCAGAAATCATCGATAAAGTCCACGATATTGTTTTGACTGATCGAAAGTGCGCGAGCTTGTTGAGGCATATCACATGGCAGAGTGATTTCAATTTTGCACAAACAATTGGGTATGAAAAAGCTATCGTCAAGATGGGTGCCGCGTTTGCTCATTGTGTACCATAAGCGCGACCGTGTGACGATTTCAAAACAATGTTTGGAGATGTTTTAACATAAAATGAATTTCTATGTCGATTCATTACTGTGGACGAAACATGGATCCATGTATATACTTCACATCCAAGACGAAGAAACAGTCAAAACAATGGATTTCACCAGATGAATCAGCTTCGAAGAAGGCGAAGACCGTAAAGTTGGCCGGAAAGGTGATGGCCACAATTTTTTGAGATGCACGCGGTATAATTCATTATCAATCTTCCGTCGAAACAAACGATCAATGGCGACGCAGCCTTATTGGACCATTTCAACAACATTTTAAAGAAAAAACATTTGGCGAAGAAGGAAGTGCTCTTCCATCAAGACAATGCACGGGTTCACACTTGCCCGGCACCGATGGCCAAATTCAACGAATTCCGCTACGAATTGCTTCTCCATCCAGCATATTCGCTAGATTTAGTCCCCTGCGACTATTTCCTGTTTCTAAACCTGAAGAAATGATTCGGAGGAAAAAGATTCACTATCAGAGCAGCTCATCGTTGAAACAGAGGCTTATTTTGAAGGGTTGGACAAATCATATTATTCGGATAGCTTGAAAAAGTTGAAGAATCATCGTTGGATCAAGTGCAGTCGAGCTGAAAGGAGACTATGTTGAAAAATAAAAATGGATCGATAAAAAAAATGTGTTTTACTATGTTTTTCTAAAAACTTATTGACTTGCCCTCATATATTATAAATTTACGGATGTGTGTATGCGTGTGTGTGTGTATGTATGCGTCACGAATGCGCAGGTATTACATGCATAAATAGACAATATCCGTTTCGAAGATAATGTGCAAGCGTCTCAATTGCATGCAATTAAGTATTCACAAGGCTTATCTCAGATATATATTGCAATGTAAGAAAATTCTTCTATGATTACGATACTGTCATTAAGCATATTATATTCACAGAAACATTGATCGAGGTCTTGTTTTCGTTTGCAAGTGACGCCATATGTCGTTCATCACCATATATTGTTTTCGTTCACAAGAGTCGCCATATTATACGTTTAGTAAATTTTACATTTCTCTTTACAAGCTCTACTATTTTACATTTCCAAAAGATTCTAAATTCTTGTTTGCAAGAGCATTTGCATTTCTATAAAATTCTGGATTTTATTCGCAAGAGCTATCATATTGCCACATTGTAACGATTTTACGTTGTTACAGTCAGTGTCGTACTAAATTTTACAATGAATACGCTAATCTTATCAGACACGAAAAGCAGGAGAGCTTACATAAGAAGAGCGGTCACACAATTAAAAACTTTCCTTGATAACTTTGATGCAGGCAGTGATTCGTGGTATTATTTTATATCAAGCGCAAGCAAAGATTATTGGAATTGTGGTCCCAGTTTGATGCGGCTCAATCATATAGAAATTCTCGAAAACGTCGATTCCTTGATTATCAATAAAAAGTAAGCGCGAATTTTGAAGGTTCCTTTTTTTAATGTCTCGTTATATAGCTCTCATTGGATGGATAACAGCAGATGGATAACAGCATCTCTTAATCGACTTCATATCATGAAAATAGACATACGATTAGCTCGAGGAAAGTCGCATGTCAAATTGCCAAAGATAGATTTAGCAGTTTTGTGTACGATGATTGGTATTCCTATAAGGATACATTTAAAAAACTATTCATTTGAATGAAGATTTAACAGAAATCGAGAAGCTTCATTATTTGCGACTCTCCTTAAGAGATACTGCCGCCGATATAATAAAGTCTATACAGATCACTTACAACTAATTATCACGAGGCTTGAAAAACGGTCAAGGAATGTTTCAGATATCAGAGATGGCTTGTTCAAAGGCATGTTCGCGCCTTGTTTGAAATACCTATTGTATATAAGGAAAATCATAACACTATTCGTAAATTATTGGACACCATTCTCAAATATTTGCGTGTGCTTAAAGTTCTCAAGAGATCCACTGACAACTGGAATGACTTGATTGTTCGTCTTATTGTTTGTAAATTGGATGTAGCCATTTGTAAATCATGGAAATTAAGTATCAAAGGGAAAAGCGTATCAAACTTAAAGATCTTAATTGACTCTCCGATACCGGTCCTTGAAATCAATGCATGGTTGATCTCACAATAACTTAACAAATATCATTGTTCTAAAATAGCAATTTAAAATTCATGTTTGTTGCAACGTCGCTACATCCAATCTTTTTTTCGCACGTAAAGAATCATCAATATATAATTGTAAAAACTTCTTTAATTTATCTGTTGAAGATAGAGTTAAGACTGCGAAAAAGGCTTTGTTTTGATTGCTTATGATCAACTGCGTACCAAGTGAAAGCATGTAACTCAAGTCTCTGTCTCTGTCGAAAATGCAGCTAGAAACATAGCACATTGTTGCACATCGAACAGTTCTGATCAATCTGTGTCAATCGTCAGATTACCAATCCTCCATTCCCGGTCATACGTACGTCGCTTTTTAAATGTTCTACTATTTACTATGATCATCAATATATACGATAATCAGATTTATTCATGTCGAATACTTAATAGTGATTCTCAAATAAATTTCATAAGACTTCGAAAGAGTTAGGCAATCGATTAAAATTTAAGGAAAGATCTCTTGATATTGCTATGATAAAAGTCATGGATGGAATAATTCATGGCAATAAGATAATTAGCATTTGCGTCAAATCATGTTTTACTAATTTCTGCGAGAAAATGGATTGTGTTTCCAAAAATGACACAGCGTTTATCGCAACATTTCAAATCTATGCAAAGTATGTCTATTCTAAAACATATAAAATTCGCTGACTCCAATTTTAATGTACTAGCTAGCGTTAACATTTCAATAGGAGTTCTTCTGAGGCTCATTTGTGCGGGTCAGATTAAAGCCGACATCATAAAAGACACATTTTGAATGAATCATTTTCGATATCACACCAAGTGATATAATATAGACCCGTCTCTTTTCTTAATTTTCATTTAATATCACTGATGAATTGAGCCGTTGAATCGGTTTTGGGAGATTAAACATAATAATATTGCTAATCCATTCTCACTTGAAAAGAAGGCCTATGAAGAGTTGTTCCTGCAAAGCGTAAACCGCAATAATGACGGGCGTTTTATCATCAAGCTATCAACAAGGCAAGATAAATTAAACGATTTGGGAGAATCTCGGAACATCGCTCTAAGACGCTTCATATCATTGGAAAATAGCTTATCGCTCAACTTTGTATGTATGCCGAATATAAAAAGTTCACGCAGGAATACATACATGAGAACATTCACACGGTACCAAATAAGTACTCCATTCTTTTATCTTCCATATTATGTCGTACGAAATGAAACGAGCTCCACTACGAACTTTCGGATAGTGTTCGACTCATACAAAACCACAACCGGGCTATTTCTAAATGATCTATTAATGGTGAGACCTACGCTACAAGATTTTTTTTTCATTTTGGCCAAATTGATGTTCTTACAAGCGATATAGCCAAAATCAGCAAGTTCTGATCGTCGATTCAACTCAAACATTGTATCATATTTTCTGACGAGAATCCCAAGATGAGCTCACTCTTATCTATGGCACTTCGTCAGGATCGTTTTCTGCCAGAGCCATAAGAGAATTAGCGGAGGATAATGCAGATATTCAAGGACGTCATAGATAGCATTACGAGATTTTTATTTAGTCTCGTTACGTCTAGAGCAGATTCACTAGAAGAAACTTTATCAATCAAGAGAGAGCTTATTGCATTAAAAGAAAGATAATTTTGAGCTAAAGAAATATCATTCAATCTTTCCTGTCTCCAGAACCAGCACTGCTCGGTCAAAGAGAATTTAATCTATCCTTTGATAAAGATTTCGAGAAACTGATGCTATGCATTGCATGGGATTGTCAAGCCGACGTATTCAAATACTCATCCATCAATCTGCCTCTTTTTGAAGCGTTTATCAAACGAAATATTTATCGCGCATCTCTCTAATCTTTGATCCATCGAGATTATGGGTCCAGTTACATTACTCAATCATGCAGGATTTCTGGCGATTCAAGCTTATTTTAAACAAACCGATTCCCTTGGAATTGAGTATCAAATAAAAGCATTTTGAAACAAAGTTGCAGGAACTGAAAAGGATAAGCATTCCTCACCTTGTCATCGCTGCAGAATAGCCATTTGGAACTGTATGAGTTCTCAAATGCTAGTGAAATCGTATAAGGAGCATGCATCTATTTACGTTCTACTTCAATGGTGTCTATTGCACATGCCTATTCTGCTGTAAATCGAGAACGCCATTAAAGAGCTATTACTCCCGTTCCTCGAATTATGTGGTGCATTACTGTTAGCTCAACTTATCAGTAAGATTTCGAAATATTTTACATGTCAAATATCTTCCATTTATCTATGGACGCATTCTACAATTGTACTATCGTGGCTGCAATCGTGCAGTCGATCATGGTCAACTTTTATGGCACACCATCGGGAAGATATAGGAATTAACATCGATCCAGTGAAATCACATATGCAGTTAGGACAATCTTATGGACCTGCTGTTACGGTATCATGCCAAGTACTCTAATCAAAGAAATATTGAAGATATCCTTTAATTAACAATTATAATAATAACACTATGAAACGAAGGGCTATAGGAGTCAACATTAGAATTCGCAAATTTAACAATTTAATAAAAAATATACGTTTTTGGTTCCGTTTTGAGCCATCATTAGCAAAACAAAAAATAGTAATCATTAAATAAAAACTTCTGTGAATGTTGTCGAAAAAACCGCTCAATTGCAGACAGAAATGCAGTGAATCAAGTCATTCTTCAACATCTTGGTGTTGTGTCACAAAGTTACAAAGCTGGGTGGAAGCAAATTCTTTAACTCAATTAGATATCTGGTCAGAGCCTTCATGGCTGAAGCATGACAAGAAAAGCTGTCAAAGAACTCTGCCTTTATATCACTGATATGAAGAACATCCCTAAAAGAAAACTCAAGGTTATTACCAGTTAGTAACCAGTTAGTAACAGCTAATACACAAAAGCCTGACATATTTTATCAATATTCAAACTTCATCAGATTTATTCGGGTTGTTGCGTACATATTCCTATGGAAAATTTCAAACGTGTAAAAAAATCATTTCACGATCAATCACAAGAAGCTTCATCTTTACGAAGGAACTTCGTCCAACCTAAATCTCTAAACGAGCAATAGCAGGTGATTTTCCATCTGATCAAGATAATACAATTGAAGCATTTTGCAAAGGAAACAAAATCATTCATTAATCAAGGAGCTGTTCCTACAACAGTTCTATACTAAAATTAAATCCATTCCTTGACGATTCCGACATCTTACGCGTGAGAGGTGGTTTAAGGGAATCCTCCTTATCTTATGCATTCAAACATTCCATACTGTTGCCTAGAAATCATTCATTATCCAATTTGATGCACGAGCATGTGAAACATTTATATGTTGGACTGCAAGTCACTCCAGCAGCTCGATGAGCGGTATTGACCCATTTTAGCATTTAAAATCATTCGATAGATTCTCAGAAAATGTTGTTTGTTCTAGAACGCCTCCGCTTTTATGAGGAACTTGAATCGCGGATTAAAATCTAAGAGTATTTGATCAATGTGGATATGGCCCTCTCTACTGCAAAAAAGGTGCAAAAAGAATCAAGCTGGTGAAATGCTACATTATGTCTATTTAATCACCAAGGCAGTCCATGTTGAATTAGACTTAAACTTGTCATCAAAAATATTTTTAAGTGTCTTCAGACGCTTCGTTGCGAGAAGAGGCTGTCCTTCAGCTATTTTTTCTGATAACTGTTCAAATTTTGTATGAAATGAGATAGCTGCCGAACGCGAGCTAAACGAAGCAGAGCTAATTCGGAACGAGCTTTTGGCAACAAATCCCACATCAGATGTTGAGCATTTGTGAGAAGTTTGTTGGTACTTTATACCGCCTAAGGTACTACACCATGATTGTATAATCGTAAAGGACCAAGCGACATTTAGCCCGTATAACAAGAAATCAACTCGAAATATGAAGAGCTGAAAACATTATTCTTCCAGATTGAAGCAATACTAAATACTCGTCCTTTCACTTTGATTTCATCCGATTCTATCGATTTGGCCTCGCTAACTTTGGGATATTTTTTGATAAGCACTTCTCTCGCATCTTATTACGAGCCATCTCTGGATGAGATAACCAGTAAATCTTTCGCGATGGCAATATATATACAACAACTGCGTCAACACTTTGGAAGCATTGTACACATGAGTATCTTATATAGTGCCAGGAATGTAACAAGTGACAGGTAAACGAGTTATCTATACATATCGGCTAAATGGTTATTATCAAAAATGACAATTTGACCCCTTCGCTATCATAGTCTCTAGGGAGAATTCAAGAGATATCTCCAAGCAAGTCACAGCCCGCGTCGCCATACGTACAGCAAATTGCATTTATAAACGACCCATTACCCGTCTCTGTCTACTGTTAATTGAAGACTAAGTCTGGTTGTGACATTTGAAATTTACTTCCTTCCTTACTATTCACATTAGTTATACTTTTTAATTGTTTTGCTAGTTCTTTAATACGCTATTTTTTATCAATTACAACCACTTGTTTTGTTGAAAGGCGATCCTTTCAAAGGTGGCAGTATGTCTGCGCGCATAATGTCTATGTAATGTCTGTTATGAATCGAAAAATTCAGTCGGTCTAATACCGCGCGTGGCTGCGTATCGATTTCTCTATCGCGCTTGCAGGGCGCTGCTTAGACTAGCGTAACGTGTTTACAGCTAGAAGGCGCGTTGGTTGTTCGATTCAGTTCGTTGTTCGCCATTGCTCATCTGCGTGAGGACCGATGAGCAAACTGGTCATTGTACAGCGTGAATTACCATGTAAATACGTCATAAGGAGAATTAAAGTATATTTCTGCACAAGCTGCCGCACTTATTTTATGTTAACAAAATCACATCGTGACAAAAAGAAAATAGCACTCCATATACTACAAGAAGGCATAAGCTTTTTATTAACATAAGAATTGAGTTAGGTTAGGATTAAATCTAGTGGAAGTGCAGGGGGAGGAGCTCTACCCTCGTCATGTGTATATTCTTTCTACACGAAACTATTGAAATAGAACAATTGTTGATCTTGTTTCACTTCAGAAGCAAAGAGGGGCGTGTGGGCGAAATAAGGGTTCTGCCCCTCCCTTTGCACCCTCTCACCCTGCACCCCCCCCCCATGAACCTCCTAACCTAACCTAACGCAAATCTTATCTGGCTGTGAGATGGATCTCGATTCGCGTGGAAAGTCGCACACTTTTTGGCAAGAGGGAGGTGGGAATACTGAATGTTCGCTTAGGAAATCGTACGCTCCGAGGTAAGGAAAATGGTGGGGATACTGTTGTTTGTGATAATTTAAGTTATAATTTAAAATATACAGTTAAATACATGTTAATACATATTATTAATATTAATACATATTATTAATACATATTATAATATTAATATATATTATACAGTTAAATACATATTAAATACATATTAAATACATTGTCAACTTTATTTGTTAATAACTTTTGAACACACAAATAGTGAGCGCGAATACAAATAGTGAGAATACAATAGCGCGAATACTAATATTTTCCGAAGATTACTCAAGGAGTACAAGGAGCAATGGATTATTTTGGTAGTATATGACTTCGATAATATATGTAAAGATCGAAATCATTGGAGGTGGGTCTATTTTCAATGTTTACCTAAAATTTTTTTAATTATTTAAGAAAGCAATAATAAAATTTTAGATTTCTAAATTTAGAGAATTTTAAACCTGCGAATTATGAATAAATTAAATCAAGGAACTCAACTTTATATCTAATAATAAGATATCGCAAAAATAAATAAAAAAATAAATATTCTTTTTTTAAAAGTGAATGTTTTAAGATTGAAGTTTTTTATATTAAATATGCTCTAAACAATATTAAAAATGTTTTGTTGTATTTTATCATTTCCGATTTATTTTTTATTATACTTTTGTTCTTAATTATAATACTTTTTCTATTTTATTTAGTATTTTGTTTAGATTTCAGTTAGAAGAAAGTTAGGGAAAATTTTTTCTCTATTTCGCTAATAATTTCGCCGTATTTTCACTCTCTTAGAGTGAGATTTTACTCTGAGAAATTTAGAGAGATTATAATAAAATTATAGATACAAAAAAGTAATACAAAATTGACTTTAATTTATTTTAGCAAATAATATAAAAAAAGACTTTGTTTCATATTTACTATGTTACCTGTTCTCTGAGCCTGTGTCTTAAAAACGTAATTAATTTGATATTCATGTATTCTTGCTAATCCACATCCTTTAAGGCTTCACATTTGGAACAAGTCGCCTTTTTATCCTTTATTCCGTTCTTTTGTAATTATTCAATAAAACACATATTTCTGATTATTTATTACGTTTCCAGATAATTTATATTTATTATTTCCTTGATGTACTTCATAATGATTTCGTATAAAGTTAAAAATATTTTCTCCAAAAGTAATAATCGAATTTAAATAACTTTGTGCTTTACAATATCCCTTAACATTTAATATAATTTTTTTATTCCGTACTGTACTACTCATCAAGTGTCATTTTTCTCATGTCTTTTTTTTCAAGAGACGCGGTAGTATCTCCGGCCATGTTAAACAAAAAGACTACAAGTCTCTTATCCCAAACTATCAAAGTCCATTTTTAGAAAGTATAGGAGTACTAAAATATAAAAAATTTTGAATCGTACGTAATATCCTGAAAGGAGGCATCGTCACGAATAATTTGAGCCAAAAAAGATAAAAATCGGTCAAGCCGTTCTGGACATACAAGCGATCGAAAAGTGATAATTTTCATGAAAAATGAAGTAACATCTTCTTTTCTTCTTTATCCACAGTCACATTTCTCTCTCACCTTTCACTCACAACTTCGGCCAACTTCACTCTCCCCTCCCTCCTCCCTTAACCTCCCTTCTCTTTTTCGCCCTATCTCACTCTTTTTCGTCCTCTCTCACTCTTTTTCGTCCTCTCTCACTCTTTTTCGTCCTCTCTCA
>Ga0157364_1003002_pt1 | contig 16167 bp, 8 predicted proteins | sample AttsexASBM2_FD_111476 | JGI IMG/M metagenome (GOLD analysis project Ga0157364, IMG submission 111476) | Fungus gardens microbial communities from leaf cutter ant in Ribeirão Preto, State of São Paulo, Brazil - Atta sexdens ASBM2 | ecosystem: Host-associated > Fungi > Mycelium > Unclassified ...
AGAATGATAAAATGCATAATATACAATCCTTCATATATTATAATATATGTAATCTATCAGAAAAATGTACAAATATATCTTCTTAATCGATCTTCAAAATATTGATAAAATTTATTTACTTATTTAATGGCTTATAAAAATATTCCAATGACATAAAAATATTTTTAAAACACTCAGTCTTTTCATTATTCGGTAAACGTATCAAATTTGTGAAAAATATTTCACAAATCGTTGATCGTCTATTAAACATAATATGTATTATAATATGTATTATAATATAATAAAGTAATTATATTTGCATGGAAAAATATAAAGTAAAGCTAAGGCGTTAACACTGCGAAGGGCACCAGCTCTCTATTAACACAGTTTTGTATAAACATTAAAAATTACAAACCCGAGGAATTCTAAATAGAGAAGGAAACAGCGGCAAGAGAGCCGAGAGAGCGGTTTGTACAAAGAAGTAGATACTACCTTTTAAGAAGCTTTTCTGCGGGATGGTGGACCGCACAAAGTAGAAAGAATGAAGGAAAAGGGGGGGGGGAAGTACCAAAATGATGGCATTCTGGTGGAAAAAATAACGAACGCCAGCAAAGGAAAGAGAAGAGTACAGAGAAAGAAATGCTTTTCTATCGCAAATACGCGCCCAACTCTTGCGACTGCACTAGTGTGTATTTAGAATGCAAATGTTAAACGCGAAAGCATAGTCTAATCACCATCTAATCAATTAAATACCAGCATACGTCGAGTATCGAGTGCGTTTAACGTCTCATTCCACGAGGTAATCATCGAACATTCATTTCGCTCTTAGCGCGATGAATTTTCCGTAGATCTAATATTAAGCGCAGCTTCCGCGTTAGCGCTTAATATTAATCTTGCGAAAATAATTGATACTTGAATCAAGCCGAGGACCAATAAAAATCCGGATCTTGAAGTGTCACTTAAGCAAATGTGATTATGCGAAAAATGCCGCCTACGTCGAATTAATTTGGGGCACATGATCTAATTTAAGCTAAAGCTCATCCAGTTCTTGAAGATTATCTAAATGAGCGCGTATGTGTATGTATAAAGTCGAGAAGATGAGGAAAATAGATAAAAGAAGATAAAAAAGAAGATAAAAGAAAATAAAAATGATTACGATCTTTGACAATATCTTAAAGATTACATTTCTTTACCGTGCAGTGTTAAAGATGCTTATTAGCATCTATAATATTAAATTGCGTGTCAATTTAATTTGTGATATTGCTCCAGCTTCATATATCAAGACCGACAAATAATCAACATCCAATTTATTTCAATTGAAAGTTGTAAAATTCATACAAAAGTATTATTAGGCACCATGTTTTTCTAGCAAAATTAAATTGTAGATTCAGCAAATTCTTTTCAGCAAAGTTCTTTCCCTGTATACTAAATGTCGAACAGAATTAAGAGTTTTTTCTTATGAAATAAACTCTTAATTCTATTTGACATTTAGTGTATAGGAAAAGAATGATTTCTTACACTATAGAAATCCTTTATCTCATAAATCGCCACTCTACAGCTTGCAAAGTAAACGGAAGACGCGGACACTCGCGGTGGGTAAAACATCGAGTGGATGGAGTGCCCGCGGTTTTGTGAATTCAAGATCACAGAGGCGGAACTGTTGGAGAAATCTTGGAGATGCACCCGGATGTGTCCGCGCTACGCCCGAGTGAACTCGTCGATTCTGCCGGTTTATTCTTCAGTTAACTTCTAACGCGCAGCCTCCATTTTCGCAAAGCGGTCCTTCGCACGACGAAAGTGCCCTTTACTGCGCGAACGAGAGAGTGCTTCAATTTTTCCTTCGAAATTCGAAAGAATGAGACCCAGGCAACGCCTTTGTCGCAGCGACTCGCAGTTATCCGGAATCCATTGAGCTCGGACGGCGAATTGTATTGAGTTATCCTTATTGATTAGCATAATTTCCTATGTTGCATAATATTTGATTAAAGTGAAGTTACTAGATACATAAAAAGTAATACAAGCCGTCGCCATTTTGCTTTAAAACGTAGCAAAATTTAAAATTGAATGCAATATCAGATTTGAACAAATATGTTGACATGAATTCCAAAAATGTTTGCACTTAACGAAATAAGTATAGAATTTGAACATTAAAAAGAAAAAAGCATAGTTAAAAGTGCTGAGTTAAAAGTGCAAACAATATAAAACAATATAATCAGAGACTATTGCAGTCCTATTATATTAGGACTTAATTGCATTCAAATGTATGTATAAATAAGTTACACAAAGGATGTATTATCCGATGTCATTTTGACTCGAAATATTGCTTTATACATATATCTAGTAACTTTAGGTCAAACGTTACGCTTTACGTAATTGTTTCACACACAAATAAGAGAGTCCCCGCAGTAAAAGCTTACGCCGAAACAAGAACAATGATGTGATGATGATGGAATATTATAACTGTCTCTCAAAATTTTACGATTGAAACTTATTACTGACGTCAAAGGGCTATCAACTTTTATCGTCGCTTCGTGCGCATTCACATCTAGCTATTCCGCACGGTACATTACACTCGTTTACTCACCCGACCGCCGTCGCCGTCGCGTCGGTTGCCACCGCATTTTCGAAAGTGGATCGAACGCTTCTTCGCACACAATATTTGAATGCACGACAACAAAAATGCGCCGTACTTCGTGGCAATAAAGGAGACAGAGGTACATACGAGGAGTAAAAAAGAGGACACGATCGAAGAAAGGTGAGGGAGATGTGGAAAAAAGAAAGAGAACGAGCGAAAGGGAGACGAGAGAACGGTTTTATCGCCCGCTAATGCCTTTCCATCCACTTCCTCCCTTTTGCGGGAGGAACACGAAAAATCTAACGTTTCCATCTTCCGCTCTTCCACTCTCCCACGCTAACTCTTCAATCTTTCCGCTCGCTCGTGTGCTACGGTCCTTTTTTCCTACCTCCGCTTCTCGCGCAATATTCCCACGAAGCGGACGGTGTGCAACGTCGTCGTTCCTCCGTGACAAGTTCCTACAACTGGAACCTGCGAACGACGGGTACCGACAGGTACCAGCAGCCGGGTTATTTGGAAGGGATAAATTCTATTTCTTCCCGTGCACTGACCTCTCTTTTCCATTTGTCTTTTCCTTTCCTTCCCTCTCCTCTCCGCTTTTACTCCCTCGCTCCAGTTTTTTTCTCTTAGTTCTCGCACTCACGTATCACATGTGAGCGGGCGATGAACATGTTCCATACTCGCGAAGGTACTCATAAAAAAAGGGAATCTTGCAGTGCGAAAGATTGCTTCGCTCGCACCGCGCGTGGTTCCCTCCTGTGAAACTTTCCCGAGTCGATGCCGCGTGAAATATGAAGAGCGACTATCGATAATTCGTTATGCGACATCAAAACGGGAAGTGTCAGTTTCCGTCGCTTGACGAGCTATATCATAAGCGTATGCAACATGCTGCAATAGACATAATATTGACAGTGAATACGGACATGAGCGAGGATAAAATATGCTCCGCATCTGCTTGTACAACATGTTTAACGGATGCAAGAAATAACATGGTTTTTCTCTTCCCTCTAGCAGCCCCGCGTCGCGTGCGTTAAAATAACATTTGCCTTACATTCAATTTTTATTTGCCCATAGGATGTTAAATGACCGTAAGTCGGAGCCGATTGCTCTTTTCTCGCGTAGCTGGGATAAACTGTGCGTGACCTCCGCTTCTGTGTCTTTCTCTGCCTCCTTTATGTCCTTGTATTTATCCTGGAATTTTTCTTTCGTTCTCACCCGGCGCTTCCCAATGCGACGCGACCGCGACGGCGAATCCGGCAAATCGATTTTATGCAAATTACTCCTTGTTTTTATTTCCGTTGTCTATACGCGGCGACGTAAGATGACCCCCCCGGCTACTCGATTTAATGCGTACTTTGTAATGACTATTGTAAGTAGCGTTGCCATCTCTCCGGTTTTCAGCCAGAGACTTTGGCTTTTTTAACGAATCTGTGACTCTCCAACCGATGGAAGCAATTTGACTTTTTTTTGCAACGCACTAAAAACGGTAATAATTTACTGTAATAACATTGCAGCCAACATTGAAACATTTCAGCAATATTGCAGTAACACTGCAAATATTGCAGCAATGTTGCTGCAAGCTTCTGTATGAAATAATGAGTCTCCAGTTTGGTGACCATTCATTTTACATTTTTTTTTAATACTCCCCCCCTCCCCCTCCCTCCCTTCTCTCTCGTACTCTCTTAAAAAATTCTGTCTGATTACATCTACGGTGGCAATTTTCCCAGTTATATACAGTCAAATTGACTTAAACCTCTCTAGAATTGCAAATACGATCGCACTGGAATTGTAATCACGTTATACGCATTACACATAGCGCCTAAACGGACGCCACGATAATATCGACAAAGTCGAGAGTCGCACTGACACACTCGACGCAGCCATAAGTGCAGCTTAATGGACGCGGTTGTACCTTACTCGGCAACTGCGCGCATACGCCATCCGAGATTCGATTCCATCTTCTTTCGATCGCTGCTCTCATTCTTCGAATCTGTCCGCATTTCCGAAAAAAAAAATACATACTTTCATCTTCCTTTCTGCTTCTTCTAGTCAGAGATTGACTCGCGCAATGCGCGCAGCATCCGTCCGCGCGCGAAAAAAACACATACCGACATATTGAAGTCCATGCCGCGATCGAGATTTAACTCGCACTGAGAAAAAAATATAGTTAATTTTAATAAATATTTAGTCCAATACTGCTGACTAAACATTTACTTACAGTAAGTAAATATTTGTTCAATAAACAAAATGATTATTAAATCAAATTAACATTTCTTGTATCAAATACATACATCTTTATATTTAATAAATATTTAGTTGGCAGTATTGAACTAAATATTTATTAAAATTGACTATATTTTTTTTCAGTGCGGGAATAGTCATCTGGAACGATTTTTATAATTTAGCAGCAAGAAAATAAAGACACATTAACATTTCTTAATGTTAAGCCAACACAATTTATAAGTCAAGAATTAACATAAAAATAATGTATTTTATTTCAAAATGTAAATTCTAAGAAGTGAATAAAAATGTGTTAACATGTTATAAATGTTCATTTTCCTAGAAAAATATACTTTTACAATTTACTTCTAGTGTTATACTTTTGATATTAATTTTTCATATAATATTTCTGTTATTTTCTGGCGTATTCATTTTATGTTATATTAACGTAGAATGGGATATATTTGACATTTGGAACATGTGAAAAATTAAATGTAACGCAAATTGTCCAATTGCATATATAATGATTATTAATAAATTTTTAATAGGGATGTATAAAACCTCAGGTAATCGTTTACGTACAAAAAAAAGTTAAACGACTATTCTCGGATTAACTCTTCCCTTTCTTCCAATCGCCTTACTTTCCACATTTTTGTAAAGAGAACAAAAAAAAACATATTTTGCAAAATGCGGTTGGGGTACACGCGCCCCGGATACGAACGTTTCTGATCGCTGGAAAAAAAATGCGTATCGCGCGCGCACTCCGCCCGGCGGGAATAAACATATCGAGTTCATCGCGTTGTCGGGTGCTCGCGAAAAAATATTTTCGTTTAACGCACGGATCGCGTCCGCCGCGTCCCATTTTAATCTTCCGTTTTTCGTTGACTCCGCTTGTTTCGCGAGTAAACATCGCGCCAGTCCGCTCTATCGATTCCATTACGTCCGAAATAACACGGATTTACGTTGCGCATGCAAGCTCCCTGCGTCATAATGTTATCCAGTCGGTCGATCGGCAGCATCCGATCGATAGAGATGAACCGTGTGCAAGCGAAATTCTTTCGCTCGCAAATCAGGGGGCTGTGTAATCTAGACGTAAAATGCCTGATTAACCGAAGAGAAAATCGGTTTTTCTTTATCATTACAATACGTATGTAGTACATCCCATTGACCGATTACTGTTGTTCTCCGTAAAATGGAAAGAAGAATACGATTGGCAGAATTATTCAAGCCAGATCCGATTCGATGAATCATGTCGGTGACTATGATATTGTTTCCTTTTGAGAACAGATGGACGCATAATGTGGAAAAGCTTCGGCTGAGGCTTTCTCCGCGCGTCTCTTCTATTTTTTACATACACGTGAGACCCGGCACGTAATCTCCATTATCGTAGAGACGTCGGAGATGTTAGAGAATCCGTAAGCGAAGCGCGAATTTTTCATAGAATATAGCCGAGTTAAATCCGCTGGTGTTATTCCGATCATAAAGTCGAAAGAGCGCGCGAGTCGTTTATCCGTAGACGTCGTTGCAATGATCGTCAAAGATTTGCATGTCGCAAAATCGTATAAAAATATTTTGCTGCCTCGAGCGTTTCTTTCTTCGTCGTAACAGTGATTTCGATTTGATTATCGAAATTTTAAAGGAGCACGATGTACTTCCAATTTTCAAGATTTTCCGCTAATTCATACACAGTTGGAAAATTTTTGTTAAATTTTTTAAATACATTTTATGTATCTCCAAATGATTTATCCAAATTTTTTTATGCTGATTTAACACAAGATAAATATGTTAGAAAATAACATAAAATAAGAAAATCGTAAAAGCATATTTCTTCAGTAAAATTAACATTTACAATATGTTGTACTTGTGTTATATTTATTTATTTTAGAATTTACATTTTAATGTTAAATATTATTCTTGACGTTAAAATATATTATTGTGTTTTTATTCACTTAAAAATCATATCATTTTAACATTAAGAAATGTTGACTGTCAATTTAACATAATTAAAATAACACATATTACGTGAAATTAATACTCAATATCATATTGTTACTTTATAAAAGTATAATTTTAAAAAATATTTGAATAATTTTTTTTTAAAAACTATCCTTTCTGAATCGTAACGTTTTGACGATTTTTTATAAAATTGAGTTAGTTCATTTTTACTAACTGATAGAGTAATATTTATTTATTCAGTTTTTATTATAACTCAAAAATCACATTTTTTGTATCACTTTTGAAATAAGAAAGTGATATATTAAAAACTCGATACAAAAATTTTAATAAAGACTGGTTTTAACACAAAAATGTTTCGTACTATGTAATAATTCTACAGAATAATCGAAACATTCAAAGTTTTCTGTAATCAGCAAATGATTACGATTATGCACGAAAACTGCTTGTTGCAGCTCCGTTTCGTGGTTCGATCGAAGAAAGGCGAGCGTATTTAGAGCGTCCCTTTTCTTTTTTCACCCGCGGGATAAATTTTACTCGAAACTACGACTGTGCGACGGATGGTTTATTTTCTCAGACAGGGATATCTTCCCATTGCTCTTTCAGCTCTTCATCCTTCTTCATCTTACTATTCTCGTTATTCTCGTTATTCTGGTGCTAGCCACATTTGTCGAACGTGGAAACGAGGACGGTGTTCGGACTGATAGAAAGGCCCGCGGGACAAGCAAAATAGCGGCGGAAGCAACAGCGAGTAACGAGAGTGGACGCGCAAAGAGGAAAGCTTTTGCCTTCGCTCGAAGGTAAGGAACGATAAGGGGCAAGGTATTACGAAGGATTAAACGTGTTATGCATTTAAAGACCCTGCAGCTCGATCGATGGTAACTCGCCTCTCTTCCAGCTCCAGTCTTATCCGCTTCTTAATCTTAAAATGGAGAACGAGTCGTCTTACTCCATTTTACTCCTTTTTATCCTTTCTGTCCTTCTTTCACCTGTCTCTTTGCCGCGATTAACTCCGAAGGAAAGCACGATCGAAATTCTGCGTCCTTTTTTTTCGTTGTAATGTGTAAATCCCCTGTTAGCCTCTTACTGCAATTCGCGATCTGTTTCGCTTACATCGCCCGAAATGTGAAAGCGACAAAAATGCGGGAAATTTGCGCGATAAGATATCTCGATATCAATACAGATATTTACAATTGGTCTGGTTACTAGGGCAATACTGGCACGTGATTGGCTGGAAGTCGAAATGATAACGATGGACCTACCGTCAACGTCAACCTTGTTTGTCTCCCTCTCCTCCTCTTGCATTGGCAACGAATATCGGCATGGTATCAGCAACTGATGTCGTAATAGTATCGGCAACCAATATCAGCACATTATTGGCAAGAAATGTAGACAATATATCGGCCACTTTGGCACGATATCGGCAACCAACATTGTCTTGATATCATCACGATATCTGACGATATCTATCAGCGACCAATCTCAGGGATAATCCGGAAAAACGAGATAGATATGTGTATTGAACAATTTAAAGAAACCCCATTCAAGAAAAAAGCATATACATGGAAAAGATGCTTTTGCTAACGTAAAAATTCAGTGACAAATAATAAATTATAATTGCTTCGCGATTTATGTCTCTCTTTCGTGGCATCTATTATTAAAAATCAAAATTTTGATTTATATTATAATGAGAAAGAAATTTTTAATCTATCTCAGTTTTTTCAATATTTCTTTATATTTCCGTTTATATTTACGTAATTTTCACAATCCATGCCTTAAAATTAAGGAATAATTTAACTCACCAGTATGATGCGCAGCGGCGGAATTGTAATGTACAACATCAATCTATAACACAAAAATATAATAAATATATGCAAATTAAAACAATGTTACATAAACCAATAAATATTTTTTTTAAATATTATTTTTTAAATATTTTTAATTTTTTTTTAAATATTTTTTTAAATATTACGCGTGATTTTTTATTCGGATATTTTTAATTGAGTAGTTAATAAATAAAAAAACAATTTCAAAAACTTCTTTGAGATATAAATTCTTATGAAGCTTAAAAATGTAAGGAGCTCTAATTTATATCCAAATAATCAAAATAATTATAGATAAAATTTTAATGCATTGAAATATTTTATAAATATGTACATTAAATGTCATAAATATTTTAATGAATATTTTGGGTCTCTCAAAATAATTTATAATGCTTTATATGTGCTCCACAATAAAAAAACACGGAATGCAATTGTCGCGATAATTAATATTTCATAAGTGACAAATAAATAACAAAAACAAGTAATAAAATACCTATAGTTGCTTCGCCGTTCCCTGTGATGCCTTCCAGGTCTCTCCTCTACCTTTCTTATACCTCCATGACAATTTCCTTGTTACACTAGACACTCACGAAAACACAAACACGCACTGATAATCAGGATATAATCACGCGACTTTATACGACATTCTCAATATTAATCCCGATGTTACACGCACGCGCACACACACACACACACACACACACACACACACACACACACACACACGCACGCACACACACACACGCACACGCACGCACACACACACACGCACACACACACGCACGCACACACACACACACACTTTATAATATAACGAAATAATACCGCGTGAAAAAACGATTCAATGAAGCTAAGACTCGTTTATTTGTCGACAGTCCTTTTGTCTCTCCATGACGCTTTCTCATCACGTTCCAGCACACTCGCGCAAATGAGATTATAATCACGCACTGATGATTTACGAATCACGACAATCATGCGACTCTGCACTCCCGAAAATTAATCACTTCATAACAACGCGGACCATCAGGATTCGAACGAAGCTACAATTCCGCTTGACCTCGCGACATTCCATAAATTAGAGAACTAGACGCGCAACGACCTAACCTTACGGTGAGGTGGTGCGATGTAGAGAAAAGCGCGGGATTGACACGCGACAATATGCACATAACTTCACACCGTCCACGTCCCTACGAAACGACGCGACGCGCGATAGTTACCTTGTCTGACCTTAATTGCATTTTCTTATATTTCCAGCATTTTAAGTTTAACATATAAAAGTATATATTATGCTCGCGTTCAGAATCGATTGCTAATCCTTGTTAAAAGACGAATATGCGAGTAATCGAGAAATAAATATCCGTGCGAAAAGTGTAATATATATCCAAAAATATAATTATTGACTTGTAAATATTAACGCTGAATTTATACTAATGTGAATATTCAAGCACAGGAGTTAATTATGGAGTACTTATTTATTAATTAAGCGCATTATAGAACCCAAATTTTGGAATATCTTTTGTATCTGCGATGTGTGAGCGACGAAAAATATTAAACAGTGAACATTATTATTAACATAAACCGAGTTATTTAACAGCGAATTCCAAAAATATGCTAGCAATATCTGCTCATAACGCATATGCTATATAAATATTCAATATTATTAGAATACTGTCAGTATATTTCGAGAAATAATTTTTTTATATACGGAAAGAACGATTTTGCTAGTATCTGAAAATTTAGTTAAATATAGTTCCGGAAATAATTTTATTAAATCATCAAAATAATTATGGAAAACTTTCAAGCGTGATGCTGTAAAAAATTTCAACATTCTATAAGCAACTAGTTTGAGCATCCTATGTAATTATTTTGATGGTCCAACGAAATTATTTTCAGATCTATATCGAGCTTGAACTTTTAGATTAGATTTTAACAAAACCGGTTTTTTTGTTATATTAATTTTTTTATCACTGATAATTGCATTGAAATTTGATACTTCATGTGCTCTTGTTTAACAACGGTAAGTGCTCCAAGTGGAAAACACGCTTTAACAGTTATGAAAATATATTGAATTGCATTTCATTTCAGGTGACAATGGTCCTTCTTGAAACTCTCGGTGCGGAACTATGCACGACCGATGAGAACGAATGTTTTAAACTGAAAATTATGCCTTTCGCTCTTCTGTTCTAACGAGTTGCAGGCGAAACACTGCATTTGCTGAGCCCTGGATTTTCCTTCTTTTCGCTGCTACCGACGCGGCGTCTCACTCGCGCACGTCCGGACGACCGGAAGCGGAAGCTCGTTCAGAGTTCTGGGCGTTCATTAATTTTCATGACGACGTAGAGAATGCGCTAAAGCAAAGCGACATGGGCAGTCTGTCGGTTGGTCGTCTAGTTCACGAAAAGGCACAGGTCGATAAATTCTCAGTACGTGCTTTCGTAATTCGGCATCGGAATAAACTTTGTAGCACACAAATCCCTCACGTACGTTTGCGTCCAATGTTTTCCGTAACATAATTGAAGTTGCTTCCATTTGTGTTACTCTTCTTAACGAATCTTAGAGATATTATTTATTTAATAGACATGTGGCAATAATTATATAAATCAAATCAACAACTTCGTTCGATTTGACTTTTGCAGTATATTCTATATACACTACAGCCTTGGCCATTTATATATAAAGCACTTACATGCATAAATTGATGTAAACGTTCCATATTTAATAAAAACTAAATTAAAACTAATTAAAAAATAATATCTTTTTATCAATTTTAATATTTTATTTAGTAGTAGTCTTCGATCCTCTTTGGGTTTCCAAGAAAATGAAATAAATTGAAGATTTTTTATACTTATGGCCAAGACTGTAAAATAATTATTTTAATGTTAAGAAAATTAATTGAATTAACAATGATGAATAAAAAATCATCTTTATTTACAAACTGTGTGATTCTAATATTTTCTCATTATTTCGGTGAATATTGTGTTACAATAAAATTTCATTTTCAAGATATACTTCAATGTCTTGCATATAATTAAAATGTAATTGTGTAACGTTGCTTAAACATTACATATTGAAAAGAATCACTATCACGTTACAGCCGAGATTAAGCTAAGTAGATTTGCCGACAAGGTTTCCCTCTTATCCGCCACTTACGCGGAACAGCCGGGACTCACAAAGTCATCCGGGAAAGTCGAATGCGACCTTTTCATCCTCTTTACTTTTCCTCTGTCTCTATCTTCGTACCGTCGAGCCACTAAATTTTTAGCGCATTAAACTCCTTCGAAGATGATACTCCAAGGTACATAGTGGATTTTAAAGGAAGCACAGATGCAGTTTCAGCTGTGCGTAATTGAAGAAGTATATACGAAAGCGAGCATTAAAAGGCAATTAGAAAAAAAAAATCGCGAAAGAGGAAATTACAAAGTTGAATATTTGGAAAAGAGATTTACTTCGTCTCCCTTTTCTTTTTCATTTTCCACGCTTCTTCGGATCTTTACAAGTGGACACCTCGTTTTACTATTTTTTTATCACTAAACGCGCGCTTCTCTCCCGTCATGTTTTTGTTAATACGACGCTCTCTCGCCGACTATTCGGGCTCAGTCGTCGTCAAAGCGAGCGGCGCGTGATAATGTTCCAAAGTTCAATTACCGAACTTGATCGGGGGTGCGCGCCGTGGAAAAGTTCTGCGTTATAAAATGACTCGGCAACAGGACGCGATCGGAAACTTTCCGAAAAGGATAAGTTTCATACGGACGTGGAAACAGGTGGAGAGGAGAAACACACGAGCGCAAAACAGGCACGTGGACCAACCTTTCCAACCAGGATGTAATGTTGGTAACATTTTTCCCTTCCCCTCGCAGCCACATATATCCTAACCGGTTCAGGTCCAGGTCCCTTCCCATGACTGGTCGAGATAGTCGCCTCGAGAAATTAAAGTTACAGTTGTGACGGCCGGGCTACTCTTCCAACATCCCCCCCCGAGACGGAAGACCTCGTTTATCCTTTTCGTTCGTGATGAGAAAAACCAACCGCGCGTTATACTCCACCTCCGTGAAATACGTTCATATGTGTATTGTATATGAACGCATGTGTGCCGAGAACTCTGCTGCTAACAACTATAATAAATGATTATAGCAATAGCGATTTTGTACGTAGTCATCAATCAACACTGATCATAGTACAGAGATTAAGACACTTATTAAGTCACGAGGGACAAGTTCAAATATGTTGGCAGATACGAGATTGTATATGAAAAGTCATTAGCCCTTGTAGTCTTTTAGTATTAACATTCATATAATTTCTTTATTCACTGAAGAGCTCGAGAGGTGAGCTACGAGGGAGGAGGGCATTTCTTTAATGCAAAGTCTTTTTCATCCTCCGTTCTCTCCAAACGATACATTTATCGGACATTCGACCAATTTTATTCCCTTCGGAGCATACTGGCGCGCTATGTTCCGGCGTGTTATCACGATAGTTCCTCTTGGCACCTCGCCATCGGTCGATCAACGCCGTAGCTAGTAACACTTGTGCTTTGGGAACTCCTCCCCTCACACGTTTACATGACCGTCGCGTAATATTTGCACGAAATGCAATTCGGGGGAATTTTTATCACTGAAAAAGCCAACTGCTCGTAAAACAAAAAAAAAAAAATTACGCGTCAAGAAAACGGCGGTTGCACATGTGCGTGACGTAAAATTACAAGGCCGACCTAATCCATTTTTGTTTCTATTTTACGACTCTACTCGTGTTTATTCACGGTGAAAATAGCTACATGGAAAGAATGATTTAAAGAACGATTTGGAGTCTCTAAAAAATTAAATATAGATCTGAAAATAATCTTGTTGAACAATTCAAAATAATTACGCAAGGAACTCAAGATGAGCGATGCAGCAAAAGTTATCACGCTACCGCATACGGCAATCGATCGGCGAAACAGAGCCTCGTGATCGATCAAAATGGCACTGCGGCTTTAGGTAACATTTTCAATGCAAAATGTTTATTTATCCCAAATACCTCTTCGAAAGTCATCCATCACCACTCAGATACGCGGGAATCGATTATATGGTTACGCGGCTGCCGCAACGGTTTGTATGCAGAACAAGTGAAACGCGAGAAACAATAACTGCCGCTTACCTACGCGCGAGCCCGTACGTGTACGGAGAATTAGTATTAATATTTATGTTTGCGTAATAAACAGACGGCCGGCTTTGTACGGATGATGCAAGAGACGCCGGTAATTGTTACGCGAGAAAATGAAGTAATTCGAGAAACAATGTGACATTTGAAGTGCAACGATTGTGAGTTATACCGTGAAAATTACGCATACGCGGAGTTATGTCTACAAGATGAATTCAAGCTGAGATTAATTTTGTTGGGAAAATCTCGACGAGAAAAAGGAGAGAGAGAGAGAGAGAGAGAGAGAGAGAGAGAGAGAGAGAGTGAGAGTTCCACAATATTACGAAAATAATATCATGCTTGTTATTGTAGCAACGCGACGTCTAACGAACTGACGATGCCCATTAAAATATTCTTAGTCGTTAAAAGGAATTATTAATTAAATGTCTTCATTAAGCCAAATGATTAACTCTTTAAGAATCTGAATAACTTATATTTTCGAGATCTTGAATTCTGAGTTTAGAAATTTAAAGTCAAAAAGTTCAAAAAAAAAAATAATCTGATCTTATCGTACTGTCAAATCTGGTTTTAAAAGGTTTCTGGTATTTCTGTTTGAATGTAACCTAAAAATATTAAATTTTATAAAAGGATAGTGACCTTCATGAAGAAAAATCACAGGATTCAATCAGAATTTGAAAGTCAATTAGACAAATCAATATTAATTGTTTATATATTATTGATGAGCTTAAATAAAATAAAACTAGAAACTTGATATTATACTTTTCAAACTCTAAATCTAAAACCGAATTTTCTATAATCAAATTGTTTGTTTGAAAGTCTGTCCGCTATATTGAATCTATTATGAATTTTTTATAATTCTGAACTTAAATGAAGTATTAGTAAATTATTCTATAGTCAAGTTTCACACATAAAATTTCAACGAACAATTTATTTTATAAAATAAAATAGAATGACACGAAACGGATCACCAGTTCATAAAAAGTTAAAACTATAAATGTTTAAGTTGTTAATAGAAGGATATTAATATCGTATTCACGCTATGTTATTGATTAACATTCGCGTATGATATTCAAATATATTCCTTTTAAATAGTATAATAATAGAAAAGTTGTAATTTTGAAATAGAAATTCTCGGGCAATTTTGGATAATTGTCTTTAATATATAAATGTATTTTTTTTCTCTGTGTTTATTTAAGAACATGAAAGGAGTTTCGAGCAAATAATAGAGTTAGCCGCTGTTGTTTGCGATTGTAACACGGACTGAAGTTTCAGAGTTTCTGTTTATGTTGTTACTAGGCACGGCCGTATATATTTCGTTTCGCGTAGGAAAATACCGAAGCACGAGGACGGAAATAGTACGACGTACCTCGAAATTTTGCATTTTTCACCACAAATTTTTGTTTGCTAAAATCGTTCACAGAATCGATAATGATAATGATAGAAATATTGTTAAATTAATATATTTAACTCCTGTGTCTACGGTAAACCTAATAATATTGGTTTACAAGATCTCTATTTCTCAACACTTAAGAAACCTTTTTCAAGATCAATTTTTAAAAAAGCCCTGCAAGAAACATTTATTATTTGTTAAGATACAAAAGTTGTTATACAATGTAACATTTTAATAAAAATGAGATGTAATCAGCTGTTATGTTCATTAATTTATTGTTATGCGATGAGAAAATTTTTTTATAGTATTTTGCAGTAATTTGCAAATAACATAATAAATTTGTGCATACATGTGCACAACAATAGCTAATGAACTTACAGTCTATATTTGACGGACAAAGCTGTCGCGAAGCTATTGAAAGAGCTGCTAATACACAATGAGCGATCAACGATAGCATAAAAGCTTTAAATTAAATTAACGTTTATCGCGTTCCTATTATTTTATACTATATTCATATTTAATCGGCCTCTGTAATGCATCGCCCCATTATGTTTTCATTACCCACCATATAATGCTTATGATCGTAACAGCAACATTTTTATAAAAGTCATTAATATTATTTGAGATAATTATTTAAAATGATATTATAATTTAATGATATGCATTTCACGCGCATAGCAGCACAGCGTATAATTTTTAATCTGTAACATTACCTATACATGAGGATACAATTATGTGTAATAAAAATTACACATGGAACAGTAAATTATGTACAATTGAACATAAATGTCACGAATATTGAATTGTATATTCTTATATTTCGATATGCTTTGCTCTTTTCTATTCAGCGATACCTATCGATATGATTTCGTTTCACATGAAATATTTTTGCTACAATGAAAACCTATTATACTGACTATCGATAGGAATTTTCGACTGAATTTAAGTTGTTCCTCGGTAAATGCGTATTTAATCTGATGTAGTGCAGTTTTAATAGAACGAGGTTACTGCAAAAATTTTATAAAGATGCAATTATTATATTTTATCGTATCGTATCCTGGAGTCTCTCTCTCTCTCTCTCTCTCTCTCTCTCT
>Ga0157364_1003003_pt1 | contig 16166 bp, 8 predicted proteins | sample AttsexASBM2_FD_111476 | JGI IMG/M metagenome (GOLD analysis project Ga0157364, IMG submission 111476) | Fungus gardens microbial communities from leaf cutter ant in Ribeirão Preto, State of São Paulo, Brazil - Atta sexdens ASBM2 | ecosystem: Host-associated > Fungi > Mycelium > Unclassified ...
TCAACTGGGATTCAAACCTAGATTTCCCGAATTCCGTGCAGGCATCTTACAATATTTTGTAAAATAGTTTTATATAATAGAAATTTATATAATAGAAATATTTTATATAATAGAAATATTTTATATAATAGAAATCGATACATAATATATAAATTAAATCAAATAAAAAAGTATAAAATTGTCAATATTAATGATTAAATAACATCATGTTAAAGTCATTTATTTATACTAGTGATGCATACACAGGTGCACTTAGCATTCACGGTCGCCTCGTACGTAAATTTTTCAAATATGTTCACAGCGAGGAAAAAGTCGAAACAAAAACGAGCGATAACGAACGAACGGACGCGCGGCAAGGCGCACTTTGTTAACCAAATTTGTTAACCAAAATAAACCAAAATCGCTATTAGAGAGACCGTGGAGGATCAACAAGAAAATCCGACGGACCCTCTAACGATAAAGCGTTACGTAAACAAGCCACTCTGTTCTCTCTTTCTCTTTCTCTCTCTCCCTCTCCTTCTTCCGTATCCCGCACAAAAGCTCTACTACCTCCAGCTTTTCCACCCCTCTGTGTTAATGGAAGAATACGACTCCGACGTACGCTTCTCTTAAACATATTCTAGTGTATTTAGGTCGCTTTTAACTGACATCCGTCGTGATCGCTACGCTGTTTTTCGCAAATGCTTGTATATTCTTGAGAACAGAGAAAAAGAAAGGGAGAAAGAAAGAAAGAGAGAGAGAGAGAGAGAGAGAGAGAGAGAGAGAGATGACTAGAAATGATTTTAAAATCGTTTGATAAAAATGATATTGTAAATTTACAAGTACGAACAATGTACGTAATAGACTAGCCGCACTCAAATAAATAAACGCTTTGTACCGACGCAGCGTCCGCTTGTCCGTTGGAAAAAGTATTCTTTGTCTCAAATATACGTTCGTTCGCGTACGTTTCAACTAATTAGGTTTAACTTTTCAGATCGCGTGTGTATTCTCAATTTATCAAGCTAATTGGCGAAAATTACAAAGGTCGGAAACTGTGGCTTTATGCGAATTTTCTCATATGAGTACATTCCATCGTATTAACGTGACTATATTTGATATCAAATGCTTATTCAGAATATAACAAATGTGTTTTTTTGCAGCACATAATTATGATATTCTTGTATAATGTGACCAAGGAAATTATATACACAACTTATGTCTCGTAAATACAAGAAATTTAACTTATATTTATTTTAGTAAATGAGAAGAGGGCATTTATTTTGCAAAATAAATATACTAGTGGAGCTATAACACATACAATTTCAGAAAACAAAATGAAGCGTTCATCGACTGGCTGAATAGATGCTTAATTTTGTACGACAATGTAATCGATCAATTATTCGTGGTATTTCATTACGATCGTGGTCGTTTATTGGCTGTTTTCACCGTAAATCGCTTTACAACGCTCGACCCTCGCTTCGCCACTTTGCAATCGAGTACGCTAAAGTCCTCGGAAATATTGTGGCTGCCCGTAAAAAAAAAGAAGAAAACGAGACTTCGCTTCAACTTTTATAACGGTGAAATAAAAGTGCGGAGACGGTGGTGAATTTGCATTTCGCTCGAACGCTTACACGCTTGGATTCGTCATCCGTTTTCCGCGAATCTGGCATTTATCGGTTTATTTTGACGACGTATATTTTGCGACGAAACATAAAAACGACATTGCTAATGCATGCTTATCGACATCTTGAAAAACTTCGCTTTCCATGCTTCATCATATTCAGAACATAACACATATCATTTCTACAAATATTTAGATTCTGATAAACATTTATACTCGAACAAGTTTTCCAAATGATATTCTTCATAATTTTTTACTTAATTTTGAATTTATACATACATGTATATTGATTACCGATTAGAATTGGAACATTAATGCAATTTACAAAAATAATATAAAATAATAATATAATTTATCAAAATATTATAATCATATTTAAATATTCATTTTATATTCATAGAAAGCGTTTATAGAAAGTTAATTATACAAAATAGATTTATTGATTATTAGGAAAATGCGAATTATTGTATAACATCATTCCGAAGACGATTATAGCATCTGATTAAGAAGTGTATCAGTAATTAATATTTGCTTGTCAGTTTTCTGTTCCATGTCCATTTTCATCTACATTTTCGACTTTAATACAAAAATCTTGTACTTACGTAAAATAATTTTTATAAAAGTGTAAGTATATTACAGTAAGCAGAGAACATGTTTAATCGTAATTGCGTTCTACGTGTCACGAAAAAACGAGAGAAAAAATTTGACTCGTTGAAAGCCACATATTATCGTTCGGCATTCGCTGTATATGATTTTACTGGACGCCTATCGATCAGACGTGTTAATTAAATAACTGACGAGAGTTTACCAATAAAAGTGGGCATGTGACACGTACCACGAAGAGGTAGAAGGCCACCGCGACCATCCGACGTTCGACAATGTGCGGCCGAGGCAGTAGCCGCGGATTTTTGGTTTTTACTTTAATTAAATATTTTGCGTGCGTCTGTCCGCTGTCGCTGTGCGAAACATCTCCATAGAAAGCGGCCCTGTCCACGATGGCATTTTTATATACCTACCCTTACCATTTTAGTAATGGAACGCAACATCTCTAAAGAAGATTATTAATTATATATACTAAGTCAATACATGAGTTAGATGCGAGAACTTTCGATGCAATAAATGTAACTGATTTGATAAATAAGCGATTATATAAATACTTGTGCAAATATTTCATTTTTCTTTTAATTAATTACTGATCAAGAGTTTATTTGGATATTATTAATTTATTTGGATATTATTTATTTAATACAATTATTGGATATGTAATCCATTTCAAGCGTATTTAGCGTAATATATATTTTTATACGTTATTAAAAATTTAGTTGGGGTCGCACAATGATAGTGACCTCTAACAAACCGACAATTAATTTCGAAATGGTATTTAAAGTTTATCGGAGGGTTGGATACAAGATACAGAGCGTCAGCTGTCAGTTTTCATAACTCTTGATAAAGTAGCAAAGAGCTTCTCAACAACAGAATTAAAGAAGCATAAGAAAGGTACAGTGGCAGGACGGTGGCCCGCTAAAAATGTACATCTTAATAGATTAATTAATATAATCCCTCAGCTTGGGTTTCTCTTAGCAGACGAACAACTTCGTTTCGGTGTGTGCGAAATGAATATTATTAAGGTTAATTATAATTGGGAGAAACCTCGAGCAAATATTTCAACTGCCGGGACTGCAGAACGGTGTGACGGAGCGGGGGAAAAAACGGAAGAAAGCCTTACTTTCTTTGTTTGAAGGAGTTCTCATCCGGTAATTCGGAGAGAACGAATGTGTGCACGATTTTTATGAATTTTATCAGGAGTAGATGCACGGAAGTGAATCAGAAGTTCGCACATGTAACAAAAGACGCTATTAAACACATATTTTAAGTAACTTCGGAAAACTTAAAGTTAGAAATACAAACAGTAATTAAAAAATTAAAATGTTAATAGAGTAATAATTTTATATTATCCTTTCCTTTATTATTATTATACTAAAAAGTGCAAATTTATTTAGTCCAATAATATTAATAATTGAGAATCATAGTTTTGTTTTTTGTCGACGTAATTATTGAAATACATTTGATATTTCATATAAATAAGTATAGATTATTACGTTGAAATAAGCGGAAGACAGGTTTTCATAAAACTTTAACTGAAATTCTAGCGGTAGTCTCTTCGCGAAACTTATGCGCCACATTGCCGCCGATATTAAATGTGGATGAATATTTATGAACAATAATAGTATTTATACAATGTGTCGGCGCACGCCGGTGCAGACATCCAAGTCGCGCTAATTAAATTCATGCTAATAAGTATGAGCGAAATTTCTTTCATCTCGCTGTCTGTTCAATAAAATCCCCATAAAAATGTAAAAATAAATACAAAATGAGCAATATTTAAATTTTTTTACTTTACCATAAATAAGCCCATTAAATTTATTATTGTCGTTTTCACCACAGACACATAAAATTAAAGTTATTTAATGTGGGATTTAATAATCGAAAATTATATAGATAATAAAAAACGATAATTGCGGAAAGAATAGTGGATTGATTATTTTACGAATGGAGAGAATGAGAAATTATAGATTATGGTATTATAGTATTATATTATACGAGACATGCAAAACTGGAAGTCAGGACACAGCGTAAATTATTTAGACAACGGTGGGTCGCCACCTCTACCCGTGGCAGTTAATTATACTTCTACCGCGATATAATCGAGATCGTGAAAATCTCTTGTGGAAAGTAATGTTTCTCGACTTTCACGTAGACTTAACTCTTTAAACAAGTAACCCTCAGTTTAATATATGTCAAAGATAAAACTCTTTTAATTTTTACTACGTGTTAAGAAATACTCTGTCGTTATAAAAATGAAATTGTATTTCGTGACTCTTCATCTTGCTAATTAAATTATATAAATTTTATATTTTGATATTTTTTAAATTTCGGTATTCTAATAATATTTTCCAATAATAATAAAGCATATAGCTGCAAAATTTTAATGGAATTGCTCTGCTTATATTATTTATGTAAAAATAAAAATAGATATTAAATTATATACATTTAAATTCATCTGATTAAACTTGCTAATAAATTATGTTATATAAGAAGTAAATAAAATAATGAAATAGCTATTTCTAAATATTGTATAACATAAAGTAATTAAGAAGCAAGTACAATTTTGTCATATAAGTAATATCTGAATTAAAATAAACAATGTTTATGTCATACTAAAGTGATATAAATTGGCAAGGGTTGGCTAGCCTCAGCGTACCATTTGTACAAACGTTGAACTGCAATTATCGCCCGCGTAAAAAGCGATCGAAGAAACTCCTCAGACAATGGGGGAAGATAAAAGATAGGGTTGACCAGGCAATTGCGGGTAGTTGTCGCATGCACAGTCGGCAAAACCTTTGGCGACTCAAGCCCTTTATGCATACGGAAATAGGTTTCGGCCACTATCATCACTGTTCGACTTCACTAGATACGCAATAATTAAAAATGTTATAGCTTTCCGCAGTATTATCACAACTGGTTTGTTATTACAACTTACAAGTCATTTTTTATGTTTAGTACTAATTAAATATACATCAAAGTGAATATTCAGCTCAAACAAAGCAAATATTAGATACATTGCCTGCAGTCTATAAAAACCTATATTTTTCTCTTTCACTCTATAATAAAATATTATTAATTTCTTGCTACATGAACAAAATGTATTCATATTTAACACACACACACACACACACACACACACACACACACACACACACACACACACACACATATACACACACTTATATATCATATAGATATTTAATCAATTGTTTATATTCTGTAAATTAGCTAGTTAGTTAATAATTTTCAGGTTTATATTAAATTACATGTTATAAGTAAATATTTATAGATATTACAAAACTATTTGAATAAATGAATATTTGAATATATATATTACACAATATATTTATAAAGATTAAATGTTCTTTGCATTGTTGCGGTTGTGTAATTAACATGAATCGGCATTTCAAAAAATATTCATCTTCTGAATAAAAGATCGGATCCCCGAGATAATTGTTATTGCCATAACGTCTGTTATAAATGATTCGGAAGATTTCTCCTTTGATTGTTATGTCCTGTACTTAATAATAACTTGTTGGACGGGACTCTGTCGGATGACAGAGAAATCAAGCGTAAGATGGCCCACCCCTTTTATCCGCGCTTTTAAATGTCTTTCAAGTTTTCAGCTGTGCGCAGCATTCTTATCGGGCCGGAGTTCGTCCGCGTTGCCCTTTTGTCCCGATAATTAAATCTAACGATTGTCATATTTTAATTGTTCTTCTTTAGCGGCGGACACGAACGATACCGTAATGACGATGGTGGATTCGCCGAGGGTGCGGCGAGAGGGACTCGGAGCGACTTTTGTTCCGTGTTTCCGTCATTTGGTTTACGATGGTCCTCTTCTTACATTCTTAATTGCTGGCTCGTTGTAGCGTCGTTTATCAGAGAAAAAGTCGACAATGAGAAATTTGTTTTCGCGATGGTAAATTGTCGCTACTTTAAAGATCGCACTCCTAAGGTGATTTTCAGACACTTTTAAATTCTACTGCTTGATTGAAGAATTTTATAATGCGCATGGATTATATTCAATCTTTTATTTATTAAGCACATTTGTTGTTGACTGTTGAAACAGTTTTCTTCTGAGACAAACATGATATTTTAAACTAGATTAATGATATATATTGTATTAGTACAATAAATTACTTATTGTCCCAATAAATAATTTATTCGTAGTGTGTATAAATATTTTTTACATAATTAACAGTCAGAAAGAAAAATGAATATATATTTATTATTTAAATAAAAATTATTTATCATATGTAAAAATAAGGAGAATAATGCTGATATATTTATAATACAATATAAAGCAATAAAATTAGAAATATACTTTAAATAATTAAATAATATAAAAATAATGTAAAATAATCTATTGATTATAAACCTATTTCTCATTGTGCTCATATTTGATATAAAATTAAAAATAATCTTCAAGATTTTTCAGGTGCATAGAATTAAATTGACACCTGTATTCTGATCTGAACACGAAGGGATGAAATAGATGAAGGAAAGAATAGAGAGGGGAAAAAGAAAAGAAGCAAAAGTAAATTGAGCGGCCGACGTGCTTTGCGGGTATGGGGAATCTTTGAAGGGTTTCGGTACGAGTATAAGGTAGTCTCGCGGAAGGGAGTAAAAGAAACGACCGATGAGGGGTGGGCCATTACCGAGTGAGGGTGTATCTCGTCTAAACCAGGCGCGAAAGAGGGCAAAAAAGCGCTGGCCCTCGCATGTCTCATTGCAATCTGCAAATATCGAGAATGTTTTCCGGCCTTGCGGCCGCTCGAACCAATTGCGATTATCAGGCAGAGATAAAAAAATCCGCGGACTGGATCCATCGCGCGCCCGTCGTTCCAATCGCCGTCAATACCCCCATACATATATAACGGACGATTCCCGAAGAATTAGGTATTCTCGTGTCCCGAAATACAACGGCGGGAGTGGAAAAAAAAAACGAAACCAAGCTAATGGCATTTCTATCGGTTGAGAGAATGCGCCTAGAGCTCGTTTAAGTTCTTAATGTTCCATCGGCAGCTTATCAGTATCTTTATCGTATCCAGGAAATGAGGTAATTAAATTGATTTTACAGTCTCGTAGGTGACTTTTCTTATTCAATTACGTACCTGAGTTATGACCGCACTGAATTGTATAGAATCGCGCAGAATCGTTTTTATCTATCTATGCACTTTCCTTCAATTACAGATCTTTTTAAAATAATTTTTTTTATAAGTGTTCATCAAATAATCAGTTATTTGTATTAAATTCGTTTCAGAATTAAATGTTTGCTTAAAGTAACAAAGAAAATGTTACAATTTCAAGAAACCGTTTGCACGCGCGCGCGCGCACACACGCACACTCTCTCTCTCTCTCTCTCTCTCTCTCTCTCTCTTCTCTCTCTTTCTTTCTCATTTAAGGAATATTTAATTGTAATTAAGCAACAATGAGTTCTTATCACGGCAACTAATTAACATTATTTTCACTACTCTAAAGTTTTTTTTGCAAGATACATTAAGCTTTTTTTTAATAAGATATATTTTGTGATATAGAAGAGTCACCAAAACTTTATGGACCAATAAAGGAGTTAAATAAGTTTTACTTGTGAAGCATACAAAATAATTTGATCCTAAAACGTGCGCGTAATATTATTATTTAAATTAGGTGAATTTGACTTCTGGGTGAATTTTCTTCATAAAAATATATTAGAGACATATATAATGGAATAGTTCGTAAATATTATGTAAAGTATTTAAATCAATTCTTGCAATATGAAAATGATAAATGAAAAATGTGACAAAAACTAATTAATTATATACTTTTTATAAAAATATATAAGTTCTGAAGTTATATTCAAAATATTTAGTAATAAATAAATATAAAAGTTCAAAATAGCGAGACATATTATGCAAAGAATTAATACGTGGAACACGAAATTAAGGACAGTGTTTCGTAGAATATCATTCTCTATGTCGCGAACAAGATGTCTCCAATGTTATTTTCCAACGTCATATCAGGTTAATCATCTCCCGAAAGTTATGGAAACGACATGACTGACGAGCAAACAGGAATTCGCTCGTTTCGTAAGTTTCCTCGGGGGCGATGAAGCAAGAGACAAGGCACGTTTAAAAACTTTTCAAATTTAACCCCATCCTAGGCTCTTCAGACATCGTAGTAAAAAAAAAAAGAAAAATACTGATGTAGTATACACAAGGTGGCGAGTATGACGAAGAGTCTCGTAAAATATCTCTCGAGATAACTAACTTCAGCCACTCGTTTGAATGGCGCCGATTTTTTTGATGCATTTAATCTTGTATTTTTTACGTTTCCATTTAAAGATAAGCAACAAGTTTTAACAACTTAAAATAATAACTTACCGTGCACGACCTGCTACTCAAGGTGGAAAAGGCCTAGCTAATCTGTAATAAATAAATTTAGAGGGATTAGTTTACTCAGTAAAGAATTATATGAATAAAACTTCTCAAAAATCATGTAACAGATATAATAAAACATATGTTGTCATGACTCTGAATGATCTTCAAAATATTTTAGCCGTCTCTCATTATCTGTTAAAAAGTTATTAATAAAAGAAGTTTAAGAAATAACATCTTTTTTCTGTTATATATATATACAATATTAACAATAAGAACTACATATTCCCTTTATCAAGAAACGTTAGACTTTCCACGCGAAGCAAGGTCCATCCTATCTTCTCTCCTATTTATAGGGAGGACTTAGGCAGAAGTAAGGAAGAAGTAAAATGGATCTCGCTTCACGTGGGGGTAGTCTCGCATCACAAGGAATATTCGATTTTCCACTGCGAAGCGAGATCCCCCATAAATAGCGCCACAGAATTATGAACGTGTGACTATAATGGCGTTAATCTTCAATTTACGTTGGTCAAACGTACTCACGATATGACAATGTTTTATTCAGTATATCATTTATTGGGATAAACAAAATAATAGCGATCAATGGTTTTCATTATTCTGTACGTAAACATGCAGAACCGCTCGAATCACCGAGCGTTGCCAACGAAAACAAATTCGTGGCACGGCACGGCCTTGGCGGCGGGGAAGAAAAGAGGTAGCCGCGATATCTCACTCCCGCGATTTGTATCGGCGGGGGAGGCTGGTCGAGGTGAAGTTTTCCAATTAAACGCGGATTATATCGCTTTGTCTCGGTATTGAAAATACATCGATAGCCAGGCCAGTTCACCCTCGTGTCTGCTCGGGTCGGCGCCGTCCACCCCCTCACATAATCGTCCGGGCACGAGTTGAATCTTTCTCCTGCCGGGATCATCGAAACTTCGGTCAACAACGACTCGGCGATATCTCGATGTATCACGGACTCACGGAGCGAAGCGGTCGAGAGGCGGGACCACCCCGTGCAGTGGTCGCTTTTTTTCCTTCTAGCTCGTTTTCCCTTCGACGATTGTTTAAACCGTCTGCCGCTACCGGGCGCCGCCTGGCCCGTTTTCGATTCCAACGTGAAACGTCGAATAGGGATGATCGGAGAGGAAGGTCGCTGGGAGGAGAACGTGGAAAATTTCAAGCAGGCCTACACTCTCTCGTACACACCGTACCGACGAAACCGCGATATTTGCGGAAGACTGGGACGAAACGACCTGCGCTATGTCAACTAGGTGCCGATTAAATGTTGTCCCTACGGTCGCGAGAAAGATTAGCGGCTTCGCCATTTTTGCTTCGCCTGCTGTTGGCAACGTCTCTATGTCGAGAGTACTCATACATGAGAGAATATTGTAGTTTCATATCGAATACAGCTTGTGTGATTCGAATCTATTTCTTTTTGTTATAAATCTGAGAATTCATAGTTCAGCTCTTTGAATTTGGAATCTTTGATATTTCTATATAATTGATGATATATTTCTATAAAAAATTCTTGAAATTGTTAGATTTTTTCCAATAAAGCAAACAACTTAATCAAAAAAAATTATTAATAACATAAAATAAATGGTATTATCTTAATAAGAAAATTTTATGCAAAACTTGATGTTACTATTCGAAATATGACATAATTAACTGCTAGGAAACGAAACATTCAAGTTATAAATCTTTAGTGCTAAATAATTCGGTATAAATTTATGTACAATACAAGCTACACGCTGAATTTAATTTTCAGTCTTAAAATGCAATGTTAACAGAGTTAACTGAAGTAATAATATATTAAATTAAATTGACAAATAATTTTTAGTAACATTAATACTTATAGGCATTTTAGAAAGATATTCATAATCTGATGCTAATAAACATCTTAAAATCTGTAAATAATTTCATTACGAAAAATATAATATAATCTCAGCCGGGATTTGAACTCGGATCTCCTATATTCCGTGCGAATGTTAATTTAATTTGTGATGTCACTACTTTAGTTTTGTCAGGATTATACTTAAAGACTAAAAATTAGATTCAACGAGTAGTTTGCAGGATTGAATATGTATATAAATTCACACCGCGCAAATTATTTAAAGATCCTTGACTGTTTCAGGCTTTCATTTCCTATAGTTGTTGTGTATTCACATTCCGATTTTAAAAGATACTTTAATATATTTATAATTATATTGTACGCGTGTATGCATATATGTATAATGTTTATTTCATAGCATTTTTTTCATAGTTATAAAGAAACATGCATAAAATCGATTTTGTTGTTTTTAACAAGTAAATATTAACAACTCGGAAACAGAGACAATATGATAAAAAATGCATTTCTGATTGGAATTGTAAATATCACATACGTGGTTATGTGAACATTTCTATCTGTTACATTTTTCTTTTGATTGATCTTCTTGATTTTATTTACAATAGTATTTCATCATTGTTCTAATTTGTATTCTTCAGAATTTTAATTAGTTTTGTTTGTGGCATAAAAAGTTGTGCATCTGCTTTTTGTGCCAAAGACTCAGAGGTTCAAATCCGGTCAGAAAAATCAAATTTTTATTCGCCATAAACAAAACTGATTGAAATTCTGAAGAATACAATTTTTAAATAAATAGTAGAAGAAATAGTAAAAGAAACTTAACTTTCTTCTACTAGAAGAAAATTAATTCTAGAGTTCTAGTAAAAGTAATTTATTTCAATTTCATTGCAATATCAGTAGTCGAAAGAAAGTGCGCGATACTTCTACGATCGACATTGTTGAAAAAATTACGAAATTATATATAAGACCACATAGAACACTTATTCTGGGGCTAATGTTGCTGAAAATCGATGAAGCAATTTGAATTCGATATGAGGGAATAACTTCCCATTGGCCAACTAATGATCTGTAAGTACATCCACTGGATTAGATTGACCCCTATTGGTCTAACTTCATGTATACCGGGAAGTTTTGTACTTTCCCAAGCTTACTCCTTCGGAAAAAAGCTTTCGGTTCTCATGTAATAGCTACTCCTTTATAGCCTCCGATGGATTTTACTTCTACGTTTTGTTGTCTTCCGCTTCACATCCGAAGTAAAGCCATGTCCAAACATGAACGAAAATAAAAATTTACGCATGCTAGCAAATAACAAAAAAATTTCATGTAATTCCTTAATTAAGTTTTGGACATTATGTAAATGAGTTTATTTGATACATTAAAATGTTCATATTGCAAAATGCAAAATTTCGAAAGTTTCTTCAATAAACATAATTTGATTTATTTCTAAAGTATGCAAATATATTTTTGATGGAGGGAAATCATATTTATAATTGCATTTCAATGAAAGGATTTTCTTTTGTATTTCTAAAATATTATTTTTGAACACAAACATTTATCTATATTTAATTCTTTTGTATATTTTCCATATTTTTTTAAATATATATTTTAAAAATATTAAAAATATTAATGTAATTTGTAAAATAAAAAGAAATGCAAATGTTATTTGAATTTAAGCCCGATAAGTCCTCTTTAAAGACTTTAACGACCCTCTAACAAGGGGAACCGATTGTCCAGGGGTGAAAACGAACGTACATACATAGGCGCGCGTATGGACTCTATCGATTACTGAAATTATGGCAGTAGGTCAGAAAAGGGTGTTAGAATGGATGTATCAGAAGCTTCGACGAAGATATGAATAGCATCAGCCTAATAACTTTTAATCATTGTAATTTAAGAAAGCAAGCGCGTAACTTAAAAATAATGTTCATCAAAAATTAATTAAATCTTTTTCTTAAATTTTAATAATTGTTAGATTAACCGCATTGATTATTAAATGTAATAGTATACATTCTTATTTGCAAGTCACTTATTGTTGATTAATTAAATTCATAAAGCAATCAGTTTTTACGTATTATATTTTAAGGATGCGACTATTATAGTATCAACGAATATCCTGCCTGTCGTTTATCCTCTCTAATTCTTTCGCGCAACTCTCCCCCATGCACGAAATGATATTAAAACAATCGGGCGTTGTAAGGCCCGCCGGTCCCCTTTAAAATTTGCAAATACACAAGTGAAGTGCGAATTTATTCGTCAGTCTCGAATCGCGTAGAGAAGCTCCGGTTCAGTCTCGATTCAGCGCCGTGAGCCGTTTGCGGCAGCCGCGAAATGGAAAAACGGGCTCTCCTTCGTCGCCCGCGCCAACGAGGAGGGCTGAAACGGCTGCATGCCGCGAGAGGGATTAGCATAGCCCCCTCATTAAAATACAAACACAATTCCATCGGTACGTGTATAGGGCGCCGCTCTGCAGCCGCCAATCTCGAAAACCAACCCGTTTCCACGCCAAGTTCGACGTATCTCCCCCTCATCCTTCGTTGTTCTCTCCGTTTCTCTTCTCTACCTTCGTAACAACACCTTGGAGCTGTCCGAACAACTTTTAATCTATATTTGTTAAGCCGTCCTAATGCTTGTGTTGATTTATTATTATTCGCGTTGATATAAACGAGACAGAATCTCTTATCAAAAATTATAATCGGATTATATCACTTAGCGTTTAAAAATATTATGAATATTTATTAAATAATAAATAATATTTATTAAAAGACAAAAGAATCAACGTAATATTAAAAGAAAGATACGTATGGAATTTTATGTATAAAGAGAATAACTGTGTGTGTATGTGCTGAAAAAAATCACGTGAGATCCAGCTAAAAGGAAAGCGCAATGGAGCGAGCAGAGTTTCCACGTGGCCAATCGGCACATGCAAATGCTCTATCTTTGCGTCACCCTCGAGTCTGTCTACCACCTCCCTCTATTCACCCTCTTTGTTTTTTTTACAGGAGACGTATCCGCAGCAGTATTATCGCGCGAGTCATATTTATTTTACTCTTACCGTAAAGTCTACGTAGAAAGAATATAATTGCAAAGCTATTGTATAAAGTTATACTAAGCTTCGCAATTAATAATTTAATAAATTTAGCAATTATATCTACGTATTCATATTTAAATGTAATTATAAAAAAGTATGTTTCATAATATGCTTCTTTAGGAGAAGAAAACGATTACAAGAATATATCAATATAAAACAAAGTTGAAGCTTTTCGCCGATTTGTTCAAGTATTTTGCATAATATGAAATTTATTCCAATCGATATATTGGAAAAATGTCTGGTGAATGTATCGTCATAAGAGGGGGTTAAAGATATATTTTTATCTTTGACAAATACGATAGCAATGGTCGCATCGTCAGCGAATAAAAAAAAACTGAACGGAAAGACATCGTCTGGTCTCCTGGGGTGATTGGACCTTATTGACCGTAGAGAGAAAGTAGCCGTAAACAACCCTCCTAAACATCCCTGCAGGCCTACAGTCATCAGTTTAACCGTTACTCTAACTACCCTCGCTTGTTTACCAATCGTGGATGCCTTTCGCGTGATTCGACGATTCAACGTGTAGCGGGCCAAGAGATCTGCCCCGGAGAATATCTATCGTTACCGACTCCCATTAATTTTACGTCCTTTCCGCGGAAACACCTGGATCCACTTAATTACTTACGCGTTTGCTTACCACGTGTTTCCGTGGTAAGCTTTTTCCCAACTCACCGCAAGGAATATACTTAATACTAGCTTATTCGTCGTAAATGGTAACATTATAATTAGGGATAATAAGCCTGAAAAAATCAAGTAAAATATTAATATGGTTTCATTGGAAAGCTACATAAGTTGACCGAGTTGCTTAAAATAAATGTAATGTTATATTTTACATTACTTTATGATTATTTGATTATTATTTGATTAATATTTCTTCGTAATTTATTAATTTTTAAAATTAATTATAGTAACTAAAATGAAATATTCATAATTTAAATAATCTATTATTTAAAATAAATTCAAATTAGAATAATCATTTAGATAACTACTGTTATACTATAAATAAACATTCCGATTTTACCATCAAAATAAAAGTTAACAAAAGAGAATAAAATTCGTCAGAGATAAGTCTATACACGCATAATATATATAGCAGGTTTCGTTGATCTAGCAGAATATATCCTATGAGCGTCGTAAACATCATCACCAGGAGATCGTCAAAGGATAGTATATTTTGAAGGCAAACAACCCATTACATGCCAGCATTAATCATAGGAAACGCACCACGCGAAATACGTGGCATTTCTTTGAAGGGTGGCTGGACCGGCACAGACTCTTGCCAAATACAGAATTCGTTTGACCATCAAACGTACAGGGTAGAAAGCTTTATTCTTTCCATCCTTGACTCGTTCTGCACTGTGTGGAGAAGCCCTTCCAACTCCTTCCCTTAGATTGCACAAAGAGGAATATTTACAAATATTTCGCAACTAAAAACTTCCCATTGAGAGTGTGCGGCAGCACACTCTCGACACTCTCTCGAGTGCCAGCTGACTTTCCCAGCTTCTTTCTTTTCTCGCGATATATTCGAAAACGTGATACTATCCGATTGCTACCATCAGATTCTCGCATCACCGAGAACGCACCACCCCGGAAATTCGACAGAAAATCATTTTTGCTTGCCTAATAAAAAGTCACGACTTTTTATTCGCTTCGTGCAACGTATAAGGTAACTCCGGTATATGCGCCGCACCTATCAAAAATTTAATTTATTAAGTATTATTTACTATGTTTAAAGTAAACGAACTATATCAGTAAAAACTTTGTACTGTCTACTATTATGAAAAAAATATTAGAAACCTGAAATATTTATTTCGTATTAAAAAATGAACTTTTTTAAACCCTTGCATTTTTGCCGTATATCCCATAGGGATGGGATATAAATTATGCATATAAATATATATAAGTAAAATGACAAAATAACTTATAAAATGCGTTTATAAAGTTTTATTAAGGAATAAGAAAATAACAAATATATATATGAAGTAATAAATAATAATTACAATCTTTCCAGATGTATTACAAGTATTATGACATGAGGTACATATGTAATGCGTTTATTATATTTAGTGCTGAAGTCAATCTGCACATTTTGTATGCTTTAGGCATAAATCCCGCTTGTTAAAAATGTCATGTATCCCAAATAGGTGGAATATACAAGACAACAAATTAAACAAAGAATACAAGAGCAAAGTACTTGTATTTTGTTATACAGCATGCTTTCATTATTCCTTTACACTCATGTAAATCACGAAATAATCACTGAGTCTTTTGCATGTCCTACAATAATCATTTTATGTAGATTATAATTTATGATGGCGCTACTTAACACAGTGAGAAGTCGACTCATAATAATTTCATTAATATTAACTGAATATACTAATCATAACAATACTAATATAACATAAAGGCATGTAATAGAGTAGTAATTATCCCCACTCCTTCTATTTTTTCTGACTTCTGCAGCGTAATCCCAGCACGGCGTATTTGCCGCAGTTACTCTATCTGTTTCATGTACTTGTGGGGAGATGCTCTTTAAGTAGAGAATCGAGAAAAATATCTTTGTACTCCCCATCGCAATTATATATTATACAGAATTATTTTGCACCCTATATAGCAGATTTCCTTGATCTAACAGAATATATTCTATGACCGTCATAAACATCA
>Ga0157364_1003004_pt1 | contig 16160 bp, 8 predicted proteins | sample AttsexASBM2_FD_111476 | JGI IMG/M metagenome (GOLD analysis project Ga0157364, IMG submission 111476) | Fungus gardens microbial communities from leaf cutter ant in Ribeirão Preto, State of São Paulo, Brazil - Atta sexdens ASBM2 | ecosystem: Host-associated > Fungi > Mycelium > Unclassified ...
ATAAATTTTTAAAATTTATAAAAGAAATGTAAATTTCTAATCATAATGTCACAAAAAAACATATAAAAACACTTTTAATAATTTATTATGTAAATAATAAATTCGCATTTTTTCTTTTCCTTTTTTATTTTCTGGATAATCATAGCAACACAGCATAATATTTATTGGAACATTAAATAAAACCAATATTTCTAAGATTATTTTATATTTGTATTGTAAGATCGTATTTGTATTTGTATTGTAAGATCATAATATCATGATATCAAGATCATGATATCAAGAATGATTTAGTTATAAATTTTATTAAACATATTTTTCAATTATATCAATAGAGTTCTCTCTCTCTCTCTCTCTCTCTCTCTCTCTTTCATCGTGATTTAAATGATTTTATTCTAATAAATACTAAGAAACCTCTATAAAAGAATATATGAGAATGAACTGCTTTTCGTTTGGTCATTTGTACTGTTACTATAGAAGTATGAAACTGAACAGAAAATATTAAAATATGTTTTTATTTCTTTGCATTATTAAATTTCTCTTGATGTTTACTTGATAATTTTTATTACACATTTTTTAATGATACGCTTTTCGTACTATTTTATCTTCTCTTGACCTTCTCTTTCTCTATCGTACTTTTCATGTTAAAGCAATATGATTCGAAGTTGTTCTTAGCTACGACTCTTTTTCTTTGTTTGTCGTTTTTAGTATGATATCTTTCCGCTTCGTTCACCATTCGCTGCTTTCTCTGCTGAGGCGTTCCTTGTCATTCGTAATCATTATTTTTTTCTTCTTGTTCGTCTATATTTCTACCAAGACGCTGTTAACGTCGATATCAAACGTAACTCGAGGGTGAAAATAAATTTTGTGGGAAAAAACACGGTATCCCTTTCTCTTCTTTTCAACTAGGCCGACCATTTGCTTTCGAGTTTTTTCTCTTTTGCGATTTTGTTCCGTGCGCCGCACTAGCATCAGGCTGCTTATCCGAACAGTCTGACAATTCCAATAGAGTCTCTTCCGACTCGTGCGTCGATGGCAACGGACAGAAAAAGAATCTCGGGACAGAGAATCGTCCTCTGCCTTTACTCTTATCCTTTGAACTGACCTATACATTCTCTCTCAAGAATACTTCTTTTTTTTATTACAATACTCACGTCTCGGTACAATTCATTCTGGGGCCTATTACTAGGATTGTTTTCTTATCTCCAACGTCGATCCTTGGAAATATTTATTAGTCGTTTGAGTCCTTCTTTTAATTACTGATCGGTAATCATTAAAGCGGTCAACCGCGATAAAGAAGATGCTAGTCTTGCGAAAAAAGCGTAACAAGTTTGAGGAACAAATGATGCCAATAAATACGACTATATATATCTAAAGATAAATATCTATATACCTGAAATGTATTCGATCAAATATATATCTATTTTCTTTTCTTCAAAAAATTTTATCGCAACTTTTAATTCTAATGTTAATTATTAATAATATTTAAATATAAAATAAAACTGTAAATTCAATATATATATATATATATATATATATATATATATATACATATATGTGTGTATTGAACACACACGCACGCACGCATGCACATATATATCTTCACAAATCTTGCAAAAATAAATATCGAAAAAGATTTTGTTTTTAATATAATTAATTTTCATATTTCTCTGATGTTTCTTCTACAACATTTATTTTTTTCTATTTAATATAATTAAAGAAAGAAGAAAAGATTATATTTGATTTATCTCCATATAAATATTTATATTAAATATATCTCTCACTCTTTCTTATAAGTTTTATTATTAAAACTTATTACTTATTATAAAAATTTAATAAATTAGGAATTGTATTTATTAAAAAGAATGCCTTCTTATAAAAATAAGTTAATATGTAACTGAAACGTTTTCTTATATTTTCTGGTCTCAATTTCCTTTGAAATTCCATATTTAATTGTATCATATTTTGTAAAACCTTCAGTCTAAGGTCCCTTGTGATGCCGACAGAAAACTCAAACTTTTCTAAAAGTTGTTGATTATCGTCCCTCGTAAACTTGTATCAGCACGTTCGATTGATTGTTGATATATAATGAACACCTACGTTTGTCAGGATCGTATTTTTTTTGCTTCTGATGAAAACAGTCATCACGCCGTTGACTGTTTCAATGTCGAGAGAGAAGCAACTATCCTGTACGTCCTCGGCCTTATTTCTATACAAATCATATACATATGGCAATCTAAATCGTCACGCTGTGGAATCTCGTCCAAGTTTATAGACTTATTTAATTCTATGTTGTAGAAGAAATCCTTAAAAAATTGATCAAAATGAAATTGATTGTGTCAATTTTCGCAAGGAATCGAAGAAAAATGTTTTTCTACAATTACAATGGGAGTAGCAGGAGTCTGTTGATTTTGTCATCTAGTTTATTAATACCGTAACATCTAGGGATAACTCTCGTGTCTTCTTTATGGTGCCATCTCTACAACTTTTCTCTGCAAAACGGAATAGTGATGGGCACATGGAAATTGAATCACACTTTAATGTATTTTGTTATCGAACCACTTAGCATTATCTTGGCTTTTATCACAGGAAATTGAATCAAATATTAATTTGCCTGATTAAATAACGAGTTGTTTCAACTATGATACATCTTTGAAATATACACCTCGGTTGACAAAGCGATGGCTTGGGATTAGCTATAACTTCTAGAAGCTCTTTAATGTGCGTGTATGTGTACGTGCTATCTTCGTTAATTTACTAACGAGACTACTATATCATGAATCTTTGTTTTATCTTATCCATTTTAGCGTCACGTGCCTTCTCTATAGGTGCTTTTCACGGTGCTTTTAAAGAGATTCCGGTTTAGTTTCTCGAAACGAAACGAGTATGTGATCAAAACATAAAAATGACACATCCACATACAGCAAAGCATCAATTTTGAAAGCTGCGTAGAAGAATCCTTTTGTCATGCTCACAAGCAGTTTTCAGCCAATAAACAGCTCGCTTATCCTTTTTATCAAATCTTTCTTGTATTTTCTCATAAATCGCGCGAAATATATAACCAGATGATTATTAAAATTTGTCAAAACATTTCTAATGTAGTTTATACTATTAAGTTTATATATATTTTATATATATATATATATATATAATTTTATATATATATATTTCATTAAAATTAAATATTAAATAACTGTATAATGCTCATGTTATTATTCAATGCAAATATTTTAGATAACAATTTGATCGCCATTTTTGGATATATGTCTGCAGTGCGGAATATTCTTTTATCGATGTGTCCAAACTAGGCGCACGCAGGTTATTTACTTTAAATGTGTAAATCGTCAATAGTATCGATACGTCGAAAGCATCACCGCCGAGATTGAAGATCAGAATGTTCCTTTCACCACTATCCTTTTTGTCGGGTCTGTAAGCGATGGCGGCTGCGGTCAGTTCGTTAATGATACTCAGGACGTTCAAAGCGGCGATAGTGCCCGTGTCCTTCGTAGCTTGACGTTGAGAGTCGTTGAAGTACACCGGTACCGTGATCACAACGTTCGTGATAGTCGTGCCCAAGTAAGCTTCCTTCATCCTGGTCAAAATCATCGAGGAGATCTCTTCGTAGGGAAGAAAGATTTCGCTTCCCTCTTGTGTAATAATACGCAACGAGTAATTAATGAAGCGGTACGAAGATGAAAAACATTCACCAGGATAAAACTTATGAAGGAAGGAACGTGCTTAGTCAGTACGGTCGATCTAGTTCTTTACGCGGCACAAGTATTTTTTTTCCTCTTTCATTAAGCGCGTATATCAGAACGAGATTTTCCTCGTTATTTATATACGTCACTTTATATTGCAGTCGGATTTTTGCTCACTGTCATTGATGACTGGAAGAACTAATATTTTATGTCAGATGAAATCGACATGATGAGTCTTCAAATCATTTATCATTTAGTCTTTTAGTTTGTAAAACTGTTTATTTTTTAAGTTCTTCTTGCATATATTTAAATTTTTCATCATATATTCAGATCGCTCAACAAAATATATTTACACTGAAAAAAATATAGTAAATTTTAATAAATATTTAGTTGAATACTGCCAACTAAATATTTATTAAATATAAAGATATATTTATAGAGATATATTTATTTGACAAGAAATATTAATTTGATTTAATCATTTTTTTTACTGAACAAATATTTACTTACTGTAAGTAAATGTTTAGTTGGCAGTATTGAATTAAATATTTATTAAAATTAACTATATTTTTTCTCAGTATAGTTTTAGTTATTTATATTAGACTTTTTTCAGTATGTATATATAGAATTACTATGCCAAATTATTCTTAAAAATATTTTATTAAATGGAGGAAATAAGAATTAAAATTGTAAATTTCAAGTAGAAATTGAAATTAAAATCTCGTCTTTCTTTTATTCTCTTTCTCTATGCTCCCTTTCAGAATTAAATATGATTTTATCTAACACGTTGGTGGACTAAATTGTATCGAGATGTAGCCCTAATTGGCGGACGTGAGTCCAACAAGACAACCACTTCAAAAGGAAGCGGTTGCGGCTATTATCAGCATCATAAACACGGTCCGTTATGGCGGACTAGTCGTATCCCAAGTCCGTATACGAGCGATAGTAGATTTCGAAGCAGCGAGTCGATTTCGGCGGCGCCGAAACGAGCACATTACCGACTTCACCGGTGTAGTACTTCCGGTGATTCCTTTCTTCCCTTGTTCTAACAATGGTGAAATACTGTAGCTGCAAGCAGAAACAGGAGCAAAAACAATGAATACATTGAATAAACTAGTAATCTTGTCAAATCGCTTGATCTCAACGTTACTGTTCAAATTTTATTCATGATTGTTGCTATGTCAATAATGGGATTCAAATTTTATTGAGATAGTATGCTTGTTACGACTCGCGTGAAAAACTTAAATTGAAGACAAATTTAGTCGATGCAAATTTATGCAAGAAAGCTCATCAAAACGTATTGGAATTCATCAAAACTTATATTGGGATTCTTTGCTACCTTGCCGATCAATTGTTTGGTCTTCGTAAATAACGTAATTTGTGATAGATTTCCTTGATCGTTAACGATAATTTTCACTTTGGGATAACGATATATCTTGATGTGGGTCGTGACGAGATCGATGCTGGCCGCCGGTACTGTCATTGCGGACCTGAAATTTTGGAAAGCAGCGACGTGGACTTGATCGTTGAATCGCGGTTCCGTTGTTTCGTAACGTCCCCGGCGTTGTCTATTGTCCTGTCAATTTCGGGCCTTCGCCGTACCGAGCATCATAATTAAGCAATGAATTATGTAGGAATTGAGGGCCGATTGTATCCGCCAATATTAACACTTATTAGTAAGATAAATTCCATCTACGCACTATGAAAATCCTTACTTTCTTATTTTATTTATTAAGACGAAAGAATCTTACTTATTTAACAAAACAATATCTTTATGCATCTAGTTTAACATTTTCGCTCAAGGTATCGAACGTTCGATACCAGTATTAATCTTGTTGGTCTGCCCATGTTATTGCGTTCCACAACGTTGATTGCTAACAATATTTTAATTATCATATATTCGATTAACAATTAATATGACAAACACAGAGGGTTGATTAAAATGTTGATTGCAATACCGGCGACCAATTACACGATGCTTTGTGGCAGAAAGTGAGGCGCGATAGGAAAACACGAGTGCAAGATAAATGTAATTTTAACAATCTACACATCTTAAAATCCTGTCTCGCATGACAATTTTGAAAGCGACCAGAAAATTTGATGTGAATCATACGTAAATTCGACACGTGACACGTTGACTCCCTCACTATCGTATAATCTGGAAGAGGGTCGAACGGTTCGTGACCAGCGTCGTGAACTGAATGACGAACGAAGGGCGACGATCATACAGCCTACCCTTTTTATAATGTTATAATAAAATTTTGTTACGGCTTAACTTTTTTCTACTCTCTTGGTGACGATGAGGTTATGGTCCCTTTTTTTTAACATCTTTCTCTTTTTTTCCTTGTCATTGATTATAATCTTTCCTTTTATTCAAATAAATACAAAATAGAATTCAAGAATGCTAAAATTAATTTTTGTCATAAATACAATATGCAGATAACAAATTTTATGCAATTTTGCACAGATCAAATAGATTAAACAGACTTACTATAAATACTGTATTTGAAATCTGCGTAGACTTTTTGTAACACAATCAAATTATTACTTTGCAATTTTAAAAGATATTTTTATAAAATCAGAGAGAGAGAGAGAGAGAGAGAGAGAGAGAGAGAGAGAGTCTAATATCAAAATTTGAAGCTATATATATAATAAAGTAATCAACCTGATAACCGAAAAGCAGTCTATACAAGAATAAAGCTCTTAGTAAAGATAATATTCTTTTTGTAAAGCGTTAAATCTAGTAGAATACAAATGATAATCAATATATCAATCTTATATCAAGATAGAATGAGCGGTGTAACTTTAACCTTCGTTACTTCAACCTTCTTACCTTGATCGTCAAGCTGGAACGCATAGCCGATCGATTATCGCTTAACCGAGTTAATTCGGGAACGTGTATCGTGCTTACGTTCAGAATACGGGTACACGAACGCGTACGCCAAGAGATCCGCCCTAAACTGGTCCGCTGCCGGCACGTAGGGGATTTAAACGAGACGCCCGCCAGAACGATAAATCCAGCTACGTGGAAAACAATGAATGGCTTCACGGAATATCGTGCGCTCTTAATAATTCGCTTACTCTGACGCGACGTCAGCGTACGGGACGCGGGTGAAACGACGCGAGAGATAAGGAAATAACAAGAGAGAAAGAAGACGAACGGAGGAACATAAGAAGAGGAAGCAATGAAAGTGTCTGACAAGTTTCGCCTTACGGAGACGACGTGAGATAGACATGCGAGGTATATGTCGAGAGTGACGAAGAGAGTTGAACCGAATATCGAGATTGAATCGAAGGGTCCGAGCCCTCGTAAATATGTCGTCAGACCGGTAAACAAGGGTGCATGAAGTCGGTACAAACCGCATTTCCACGCTCGTGCGTATGTACGCATATACGCACTATAAAAGCAGAAGTTGGTTGATAATCGTAGTATGGTCGTAGTCGCACACAGATCAAATTTAAGTTTAGAAAATTTATTGTTTCGGAAGAGCTGGACAAAAACGACGAAAGGAATGATGACACGGGGAGGTGCGTGCTTTAGTGAGAGGACGCGAGAGTGGAGGGTGGAGGAATGGAAAAAAGACAGAGAGAAAACAATAGACGAGAAAGAGTAGAAATATAGAGAAAAATGAAATGCTCTGATAAACCATTCAAAACCGTCTCAAATCTTGTTTCTTCCTCCGATTCCTGGCTGCGAGTCAACGATCGATCTCCGGAATATAAGTCTGGTTACCAATTTTGTAGTCCACGATGCTCGTTTCTGGGCGCGATCGTAACTATAAGTCTTCGACGCGAGCTAGCAATCATCTAACGATTTCCGATACAACGCGCGTAACATATAGTGATTAGAGACTATTCAGCGTATTGATTCCGTTCAAATAGCTCGGACGTTTTACAATGACTGGTTGTAATATAAATCTAGAGAGAGGTATACACTTAATCGACCTAACATCGTACTTGTTTTATTATACAACAATAATAATTATTATAAAATAATGTAACAATAGAAATCTGTAAAGATTTTCTATATAAAAGATTCATTAAAAAAATAATTTATAGCTCTCTTACTTAATTTATATATAATTAATTAATTGAGCAAAAGAAGTTAAGCATTGATAAAGATATCCGAAATAATAATGAAAATTAATTACTACATCACGAAATTAAAATATCTCATGAATTAAATTCTAATAAAAATGAAAAGAACAAGTTCCCGACACTTTCAAAAACGAGTTAATCCAACGTTGCTTGCAGTGAAGGGCTTAGCAAATCGCGCACATACACTATGTTCAATATGGTGGTTCGCGACCGAATATAAATCCTGAAACGCTTACAGTTATTGCAGATCCAACGTAATATCCACTCGTACACTGTCCAGGCGGTTTACGTGGTAATTCGCCGATGACAACGTTGCGATAAAATGAAATCGGTCCACGGCTTTTATAACGGGTTTTAGGCGCGACGGTGCGGCGCGTTGTTCGATAGCCGCGGTCGTTACCGCCCCGCCTGGTCTACGTAAAGAAAATCGACTGAAAGCCGTGGCAAGATAAAGCGGATACGGCATGATTTTCCCGACACAAAACCGGCTGTTACATCCGTTGGATCTCTCTCACTTTCAGCGCCGTAGGAAATGTAACTTCGGCTCCCGAAATAAGCCGAGTTGACGTAATGCCTTGCTATATCGCGCTTTGAATCAAGTGTTGGCCTTTAAAACGACGTATAGGATAGCACGCCTAATATGATATTCATGAAATCCTATGTGGCTTTCAATGAGATGGCTCATATGTTTTGAAATACGATCGAATGTGAGCGTATATGTGAAAATGAATTTACGTATATCGCTCTTTTTTCATTACGTACCTACGTTTTCTTCTCTTTTCTTCTATTCTTCGCGATTCGCAAAGATCTTGGATTTAAGTGGACATTACAACGCCTCTAATTACTGCTTTACGAAATTCTTATCGCGGAAATAAAATATGCCTATACATTACGCCTCAAAAAAGTATGTAAAGATTTAAAACTTTTTCTTCCGAATCTTGCATGATATTGTTAGATAATGTTGGGAAACAAAGATGCGAGCTCCCATGGGCATTCCGTACGTCTATTTATATGTACTTTTGTTAAATGCAAAATAAGTGGATGATATAAGTTTGATTGCCACTGAAAATTCTTCTTTTAGGACATTTGCGTTCTTTTCTATGTCCATTCATCTGTTGTCCTCAATAGCTAAAGGAATGTTCGTAAATAGAGACGTTATGTCTAATGAAATCAACGCGTATGAATCCGGTACTATCTTACAATTTTGGAACATCCTGTATCTTAGACTATGCTTCAAATGACTCTCAAAATATATATTGACTCAGTAAAAAATTTGTTATACATAATTGTATATAAATGATTACATATACAATTATTATATACATAAAACTAAAGTACGTTCTTACATATATATATATATATATATACACAATCCAAAAAAAAAATATTCTACCGATAAGCGGAGAATTTTTCTTAACATTTTCTCCAAGCAAACAATCTTACACGAATCAGCATGTATTTATAACATGTATTCATTTATAAAAATGACCTATGATATCAAAAAAAAATTCCTCTATAGAAAATTCTATTATAATAACTCGAATTTTGAAATAAGAGGATATATGAAATACTAGCGGCATGCTTATTTGTCAGAAGTTTATTTGTTAGAATTGCTACTTTCTGATGATCCTTGAACACTGAATATTAATTAATCGACATATGCCTGTTGCGGAATTCTCTAAGTGTTTTATCGACAATTATCGCTATCGTTACTAACTAACGACAATCATCGATAAGACGTTTAGAAAATCCTGCTATCTATTCAACAGATATTTTTTAAAAGATTAAATAGAACATGTATAGTTAAAATATATTTTTTTATAAATAAATAATATTTATAAATAAAAAGTTACAGTTTATTGATTTTCTTATATGCAAAAAAATATTTGGAACTAACTTAACTTTTTTACTTATTTAAATAGAGACTACGCCAGAAAAAATCAATATAATAGGAGAGACTGGGGCTAGTAGACTCATTTTTCACTTTGGAATTTTTACAGACAAAATTAAGAGACTTATCGCAAAAATGAATTCTACACCAGTTACTACACACACTTGACTACCTAATAATAATTTAATAATAAGGGGAAACTGATATAAAAGAAATTGGTACATTTTTCTAATGCATTCCATCTGATTCAACTAGTTCCGGGAGTAATTAGACTAAATTATTAAAATGAAAATTAATGTATTTTAAGCTATATCTCTGGCTATTAATAAAATTTTTAATTTATAAAAATATATTTTAAATACAAACATTTGCTTCGCAGGGCAGAACAATGATTCTTTTTACAAAATTTATTCGTTTCATGTAAAAACACATCGAATGAGCTTAGTTTTCAAGACATGAGGGAACTAAACTTATAACATTTATCACTGAGGTAAATTTTTTAAAGGAATAAAATTTTGAGTAAGTACTATAAGAGTATTTAACTAAAAACTATCATAAAAAAATTTTACTATCATTCGAAAAATCTTAATGCATTATCTCAAATATCCTGTGGGATATCCTGTATATATTATTATATAATATTATATTTATTTTTATACAAAATTATATAAAAACGTATATGATTATTGCAATTTATTAAATATAATTTTATGCTATCTTATAAATGATTATATATAAATTCTTTATTATGTATTTATATAAAGATATATATACATATATAATGATTGCTATATATTTTTATACATGTTTATATATGATCTGTTACAGTTTACCATTGTAGGCATATTTTCGTTATTAGCATGTATTCGGTTTTCGTTCTAAAAGAACACATATTATAACACATATTATATTTTATTGCATTATTCTTGTAGTTTATCTCGAGAGTTTTTCAAAATACTTTAGCAAAATATTTTTTCAATAATTACTTTTTGAATTATAAGGCTTAAAAATTACAGTAAGACAATAACAAATTTAGCATCTTTGCACTGACATTCCTAAGGACGTAAAATTCTAGCCCTGTCATTTGTAATTTGTTAACTTTTCACATTTGAAAATTATCATAGTTAGACTGCAGATATTTATGCAAAATACTTAACTGAATATTTTGCATAAAATGGATATTTTGCATAAATTGCATATTTGCATAAATTGAGCATATTATTTGCATAAAATGCATATTTTGCATGAACTTGACATATTTGTATAAATTGAGCATATTATTTGCATAAAATGCATATTTTGCATAAACTTGACATATTTGCATAAATCGAGAATATTATACGATTCATGTCTTATTATATAATAATTAGACTTTTCATCTTGAAATATTACAAAGAATCTGTCTGTAAAGTATTTCGTTAATTTGAGATTCTCTCATCATGTGAAAGATATCATTTTGAAGGGTACCAAATTATGGAAAAATCAAATTTCAACTTCGAAAATTAGATTTAAATCTTCTTTCATTTAGAATAGTATTACCTTATCCCATCTTATAATTTTTAATTATAATTTTGTCATGTGACAATAGATTCTACGATACGTCTTGTACATGATGACATCGATCAAAAAAGTTTTCCATACATAATTATACATATATTATATATATATATTATACATATATAAACGATTAATCTAATTTTATTGCTAAAATATTATTGTTTAGCATTATCAAAAATGGACACAACATAATTATGAGCAAAGGGCAACATTTTCAAAGAAAGCATACCTCGAAAAAGATTCAGAACTTTCATGCAAAAGACTCTCCAACTCAATTTACATAGTTCTCTTATAAAAGACTGTTGGATATCAATTCTATAACTAAAATGTGAATTGAAAATGAACAGTCCGCACGATTCCATAATTTTTATATGTGAGTATCTCTCACAGAAATTCGTTCAGCAAGAAATTCCTTGTCAGTGATGAGATTCAAGAAAGACTGAGAAATAGAACAAGAGAAGAGCCATAAACAATCAATAGTGTTGTAAATTTTAAGATTGAATATCATTGTTTTGTATAAATTTTTAAAAACTTGAAAGTAAAAAATTGTGAAAAAATGGCAATATAAAGCTACTATTTTATTGGGTTGTTCGGAAAGTTCGTGCCGACTAACTTATATAATTTAATAAATGTATATACTAAAATTTAAATTTTCTGCGTTTCAATTTTCCTTCAATATCGGCACAAACTTTCCAACCCAATACTTGATAATGAAGAGGATAAAGAGACTTTTTAATTATCAAGTAATGAAAGGTAGAAGAATATTCAAAGACGTCAAATCCTTTTTCCCTAATAATAAATTTCATAAATTGTATAAATAAATTTTCGTATTTAAAATTTTTGGTAGTGGCCAAAGTTTTATATTATAGCATTCAATATAAGTGTTGATTGGTTAGGCTTTTAAGAAAAAAATATTATATCAAAATAATCAATTTTTTCTTTCAGATATTTTAGTAGTTTTTCCAGAGTAGTTGAAGCAATCGACGAAATACATATTGGAATTATTTCTCTAACTGAGAGCGAAATTTACAATTAAGTTACAGTTATTGAAAAAAGTAATTCTAATTGCAACTTTGTTACAAGTAACGGATTACTTTCCAAACTTGATGATAAGTATATCAATTATATAAAAGATTTAACATCAACTGGCGCCAAGTTATAATCCTATATTAAAAATTGTTATCTTATTCAACTCAAGAGATCTGAGTATTTAAAGTTTTTTCTTCTATAATCAAGTTGATCACTTTAGTCACTTTTAGTCCATCTTATGTATCATAGAATTTATAAGTTTTTACAAATAAGTTTATTTCGAGATCTTTTTTGTGAGTAACAAGGTATGATAATTTAACTAAATGCATTAATTTCATTCGTTTTTATTCATTCATTTAATTTTTTTTATCCGTTTTTAAACAGTTAATTTTTGAATAATTACACATTTAAATCGTTTAAAAAAATAAACATTCCGATTTTAATAAGAATGTAATATTCAATAGTTTTTTATTTGCATATATATTTTCTTTTTTATAAATTTCATAAACTTTTTCTTTCTTAAATACAATATATCACATACTTCTTTTTTTCTTTTTTCTTATTCTTCAAGATTCGTAAGGGAATATTGAATATTACAAAGCCTTGAATTATATCTTCATGATGAAATTATTGCCACGCGGCAATAAGGCGTGCTTATGCATTACACCTTTTAAAAACTTTTTATCTGATATTCATGACCGCTAACTTTTTACTTACAAAGAAATACGGATCACTAACGCGCGAGCGCGTTTTGGAGTTTTTTAGTGAAATAATCAATAAATTCGTACGTTTGTGGTTATCTAACGTATTAGGACTCTCTCAACTCTTTGAATTTATATACATCTTAAAAACTATACTTTTCTTACATCTCGCAAAATGATAAAATTCCATGCAGAGTATTTTGAGATGATCAATGATATAAACAGAAAATACATAGAAGTACATATTATATTTCAGTGATATTTTACTTATTTCACAAATAAGCTATGCATTTCATCAGTCCGTATATTGACAAATAAGTTTGAAATATACTAGTAACTATAAATATACTAGTAAATATAAAAGTAACTATAAAAGTATTTTATTAGTTATTAGTCATCAAAAACATAACTAAATTACAGTTATAGATGGAAAGAAAAAAACGAAGTTAAGTTACAATTATGAAAGAAAATAACTTTAACTGTAATTTCGATATAAATAAAGGAATTACTTCTTAATCCTATGGTATATATACATTATACATATTATATATATTATCAAACAAAAATTGCTGTAACAATTTGTCGTATCACAATAACATTTTATGAATACACAAGAGTGACAAGTAAAGATATCAGGTAACCTTATATTTTTACTTGTCAACTCCTTGTTGTACAACATTCTTCGAATACATAAATGCAGAACTAAAATGTCTGAGAGTATCGAAAAAAAGAGGGTAGTCACTATTCTTTATTGAAGTCCAAAGAATCGAAGGATTCTCCCAAGGTCTATTAAGCCATAACAATATAATTCTAATTATAAAACAAATTGCTTTATATTCGTCTATAGCTGTATTGCGAACGAATCCATCTTATTAAGTACATAAAATGAAAGGATAATGCCTGTCATTTGCAGAATGTACATCTATCCACCAGTATGCGATCTGGCTGGCATAGTTACCTGCCCCCAGAAGGGAAGCAGCATTTATTATATTCCGTAAGCTACACGAGTAAATTAAAGCTCATCAAGAGTCTGGCGATGGCAAAGACCGCGTAGCTCCCTTATTAGACTTCAGCAGTCATCTCGCAATAAATGAGAACGCTCCCGGATACACTGAGATTATCGTGCGATGGACCTTGTCGTTCTCTTCGGTCAAAGAAATTTTAATCACTCAGCCATAACGTGTCTGAAGAAACGTGTTAGCAGTTCGAGACGAAGCAGGCATTGACGATGCGCCCGAATGAACTTCTCCCTCGTTGTCGGTTATTTTAGCAGCGTTCTTGCGATGCGGCAACCGAATCCGCGAGACGTGAGGAAGCATGAGGACACTATTAATTTATGCATGGGACGCAGGTAGTCGTGCGCACGAGCACGTTCTTCGCGGTGGTACCTTAATGGAGCATTGGTTATCGGCGAAATTTCCAATAAGAGATTCAAGACACTCCTTCAGTTCGCCTGGTTCGCCTTCGGTGGATTCCTAAGATGCTGAGCTCGACGTGCGCGCGCGTCACGTACGTATCTTTTGGGGACAGTTTCGGTGCTTACTTCGTTTCTACTATCGCGGGCAGCGTGGATAATGTAATGCGCCCATAAAAATGCAGAGTACGGTGCTACTTCAACTGCCGGAAGGCTGTGGTCTCACATGCCGGAACGAGCCCGAGCACACGTAGAACGTGAACATTCCCTACGAGTTGCAGAGGAGAATCTCGGAGTTGCGCATTTGGATTGAATCTTCGGGAGACGGTTCGCGAGAGTGGTTGGGAAATAAGCATCACAAGTGATATGACGATCTCGCCGTCTCGCTGCATTCATCAAGAAAACTTGGATTGTCGTGTTGACGTACTGAGAAGAAAGATCAAGATAAAATATCGGTTTGATTAAAATGTTGATGAAATAAACATGTTGCTTCTTTATGTATACATGCAATAAATTTACTGCTTTTTCATGTAGAACAAATATACTTAAATATTTATATACATATACCCATGTATAAATAATGTATAAATAATATTCTACATGAAAATACACGTATGTATAAGTATGGACAAATTTTTAAAATAGGTAAATATATCATATAAAAGTGATTTTAAAAATATATTAGTGTATATCCACAAATTAAAAAAATAGCGAAAGTAATTATGTATATAAGTATCTATCTAATAATTTACAAAAATTAGAAAAAAATTGTTTATTGGCCACGATGTAGCTATCTTTGGAACTATTACTTCTTCTGCAAATTTCTCCTATGCGTGCGTGCGCAAAATATGTGTGTGTGTGTGTGTGTGTGTGTGTGTGTGTGTGTGTGTGTGTGTGTGTGTGTGTGTGTGTAAAACAGTATACAAAGTTAAAAATTTGTATAGGTATGTTGAACTGTCTTCCGCAGTCAAATTCATTAAGTGGATAAAATTAATGAAACACTGTGTCTGCTTTAATACACAAAATGAAATTTTTTTTTTTTAATACACAATGAAAAATGTCGACTTAAAAGAGACATTATAAGCCCAAAAAAATGCGGTTAATATCGCCTATCTCGCGTCCGTTGTGTGGCAGCCGATGCAGTCAGCTGACGACCATGCATGGTTCGCATATTTGCGTGAATTAAAGCAATTATCGGTCTCAGCGTTTCCCCCCGAGGCTATCATACCGAGTTTCGTTGCTCGGAAATCCGCGCGCGTTTCACTTTACGTTATTATTCCGCTATCATTCTGCGTCGATATAATGAAACGCGCGCAGCCGCTTCGCAAAAGCATCATCGCGATAAAGAGAACGATGTCGACGAACGAAATGCGGAAAGTGGAGGAACGTGTTACTTTACCTTATTCGGAGCGTGTTACTTGCTCGAGGCTGCCAGAGATGAATGCAAAGCGAAGAAGCTCCTTGTATTAACCGCATATTACTTGTCTTATTCTTTCCTTAATTAACTTAATTCGATTGAACGAGGAAATCTCGATGTGCTCTTAAGGATTCTATAAAAATACTATATATTCATGCCGAAGATATTTTCTCGAAACACTTGTTTTTACTTTTAATCCTTCAACGTGTTACTAATTTTATTCTTCGTTTTATGTACGTATGTATTATATATATATATATATATATATATATATATATATATATAAATAAATAAAAATTTTTTATTTAAAAAGAGAGAAAAAAAAAATAAAATATATATAAAAAATATAAAAAAAACA
>Ga0157364_1003005_pt1:0-15000 | contig 16154 bp, 6 predicted proteins | sample AttsexASBM2_FD_111476 | JGI IMG/M metagenome (GOLD analysis project Ga0157364, IMG submission 111476) | Fungus gardens microbial communities from leaf cutter ant in Ribeirão Preto, State of São Paulo, Brazil - Atta sexdens ASBM2 | ecosystem: Host-associated > Fungi > Mycelium >...
TGAGGTTGGTATTCCTACTCGAGTTGCACACTAGTAATTGACAGTTAAGGTTAAAATATTATTTTCACGTTTCATTATACGTGTTTTACAGTTAAAAACATAACAATAGGTTATAAGCAAGCACATATATATTCATCACACATGTGTCACAGGATGAAGCAAGCCACAATCTAACATAATGTCGGAAGGCGTTGTCAAGTTTTCCGCATATATTTCTTTAAATGCTCAAATAGGCATGCTTTCATCAGCTTTTTGCTTGTATACAAATAAATTACACGTGAGTAGAGTTAAAATTCTTGCAAGCATGTAAAAAAAGATTTGTTCTAACTATTTATATGTTTTTTATGTGGATTAAAGCATTTTAAATGTAAGTAATTATGTAATTATGTAAGTTATTATTATTATATATCCATTATTTAATGCATATGTCATACAACACCATGCATAAAATTCTAACTTTAGTTCTTTCTTTTTTAAAAATTGCATGGTCAATCGGTTAAAAATTTTAATATTGTTTTAGTTTTTTTTTAAATAATATTCTGTGTAATTTTTAGATAGATCAAAGCATTTTGATTTTCGTACCTCCTTAAGATATATAAGAAAAGATAGGTATTAAATATACGTATAATCATATTTTCAAAGAAAAATGTAAAATAAAAAAATATCGAAAAATGTTATATTAACGTATTGAATAAAACAAAATCTTATTCATAATTGTTTAACATCTGAGAGTTGAAATCGATGATTAAATATAACTACGTATTAACGTGATGTTAAAGCTAATTAGAATTATCTCACCAATAGAATGATACAATGTATAATTCATAAATTATTGTGTGTTTCTCACAAACATTCATCAGATTATAAACACGTCTCTAGTTTCGATATTAACATTATTATCCTTATACCTCCCGCATGCACGCAATAATAACAGTTTATCACTTCTACCACGTTTATCAATCAAACAGGATGCAATAATTGACAGGATGTAATACCGACTAATCTTTACCAGTAGGCTAGATTAGATAATATTATTTTATGATAGATTTTATTTTAGATTTTAATTATTTAAATAATTGTTTAATACTTGAGAAATAAAAAAATGCATATTTACGTACTTATATAATTTTTAAACATATTTACGTACTTATATAATTAAAAAAATTTGCTTTAACAAAAACTAAATAGTTGTAGATGTATATATTTTTTATTTTGTGCTATGTAAAAAAAAGTAATTTATATCGTGAATGAAGCATTTCAATACAATTACCCAAATTTTAAGAAAATATTTTTATTATACATAGATATGTTGTGAATGAATCATTTTAATGCAATTACACAAATTTTAAGAGAATGATTTTATTACATATATTTTATTTGTATTAGTAATATAAATAAAATTAATAATTTCTAAAATAGAATTAATCATATGCACGCTTATTGAAGATATAAATTACGATATATTGAAAATATAAAGAAAATAAAATTATCATTTTAGGTTTTATTGAAAAAAGAAAGAATGCATAACGAAATAAAACAATGTGAGATATAAAGGAAGAAAAGTGAATTTATTGGAATGTATTATAGTATAATACATTTACACATTTTATTCGTTTCCTGAACAAACGAGTGAAGTGGTACGATTCAGTACGTTCTACTATCTCTTCAGATTGCATTCGATATCGATTGCATACGAATGATATCAATTTAAATGATGACGTTCTCCTCCGGCTTACATATAGCGTTTTCGCCGCATTGGTAGCTTTTCTTTCCCTGTATATCGCTATTAAAAAGGATCTATGAAACCGAGTGTTCGTGTATCTCTATTTTCTCGATCGTATCTTACAATTAATTGCGTAAACCCCATATGTCAACAGAAAACAAATTGTTTTATTCCGTATAAAATAAACCGATGAAAAAAACGAAACTTAAAACATCTATTATAAACAAATAAAAGTTTTAGAGAGAATAGAAAAGTAGTTTATACAAATATATATTTATTATATAAATATATATATATATATATACAATAAATTATTGGTTGTGTCTATATGATTGGAATTATAATGAACAATATTACTGTTATAAAACAAAATATTTATATATATTACATAAAATTATTTAATTTGCATCTGTATTCTTTTATTAGATATAACTCTTACTTTTATAATTTATCACTATACAACATTACAAATAGTTAATAATCTATTTTCTTTATTTAATCTATTTTCTTTATTTAATTAAAAAAAACAATTTCAAACAAAGTTAAGCAAATGATTTATCGTTAAAAATTTAGAAACTGCAACGAATAATTATTTGTATATTTTTTATAATAAATTACATAATAATTTTATATGACTAATATTAGTAATGTTATTACGAGGAAAGAGGATGAGAAAGAAATAAATATGTATGTATAAAGAAATTTCTAATAAAAACTTACCTGTCAAATGAAATTACGACGAGAGTAAAAACACTGGAAGCAACGGTCACGTGTGCTACGAAGTTGTTGATAGTGCAATACACTATTCCGAAGGGCCAATTAGAGTTAAGGAGAAAGATAAAGTTGAATGCGCAGTTGAGCAATGACATCATAAGATCCGCAATGGAAAGATTTACCAAGAAATAATTAGTTATTGTTCGCATTCGCCGATGAGCTGAAACAAGCGAAAAAAAAGAAAACCTATAAAAGCCATGTTAATATTTTTATGAGTGTTAATGAGGATGTTTTAACGGAGATGTGTTTAACATTTCAGTTTTTATTTCCTGTTTACAAATTGTTACACTTTCCGTAAAAGCATTATAACATATAAAGCATTATATATATGACTTTTTCTTGTTACTTGAGTACTACAAGTGGTAGTAAATTTTTCCGTTCACGTTCCAGTATGCCTCCGGCGATATTAAAATTCCAAACATTTATCATAAAAAGATATCCAGATATAAGGAGATATCTTTAAAAATGAAATGTCTGTACATAATATTTCTTTCTTTCTTTCTTTCTATTTCTATGCTATTTGTCTTTCAGAAGTTATCACGTTTCGAAAACAGAGTGAAAACTATTAAATTATTAAACTATTAAATTATTTCATACTGACTATAGAAAATCGGAGCTTACTTTTAACGACAGGGACGGCCACTCCAGTGGTTGATATGGAGTACTTCATACATTGAATAATTCAATGTATGGAATTCCATACACTGAATTTCATCTGTATGATATTTGTTCAGGATTCTTATGACAGACTTCTGTCCTGAATAGCCATATCTTCCCAACCTGATTTATATCCATTGCACATTAGATGCAGTATATCCGCGAAAATAGCCAGATTCATCAAAGAGAATCTAGAAGTCTTCAATTTTTATTTTTTGTTATCCTCAACGATAGAAATTTTTCAGATTGAGATTTTAGAATTGAACATCGAGTTGCAAAGATCAGACTTAAATATAAATGAAGCTTATAAAAAAATTAGGACAGTGATTAATACTGCTCACTCAAATGCGAGAATCAAAATTCGATAATATATGGCATTATTTTACGTAAGGAACTAGTGCACTAGCTTAGAAGAACCGAAATATCTTGATTATATAATGTACCTAAGTGTTATGTGAGGAAAGCAGTACTAGTAATTCTCATATTTTTCACATACCGAAAGATTATTATCGAAAAATGTATTTCGAAATTTTTGATCACGTCATAATGTCAATGAATAATCGATTTAATTCAGAAACTATGATGCTTTTGAATTTATTTGAAAATTTTGCGATAGGCAAAAACAATGTTACAGTGTAAGAAATAACTCAGTTTTATAATTTGACACCAAAGTCTGATGAGAAATTAGAAAATTGTTTTGATGAACAAAAACTTCAATTACATTGTAAAATGTTTTTAGAAATTACAAACATACGAAAAATGCTAGTGCATTGCTTGAAAGATGCAATTTTTACAAGACAATCTCGAGATCGGAGATCTTATACCAGAATACCAGTAAAATTTATTCGCGTTTTTTTAACGATTCCGATATCAACTTTCAAACAAAAGATTATTTTCTTATTTAAGACATTTAAAAAATTATCGATCGATCTTCGATCGACAATGAAACAGAAGTCTAAATCATATTGTACATTTATCGAGAAATAGTCGATAAGTTAAATATGGAGGAGCACATTAATAATTTTATTAAAAAAAATAAAATTAAAGCAGCTACTTTTGCCATGTAAAAAAGTATGAGGAATATGTGAGGAAATATATTTATCTCCCCCTCCCTCTCCTTCTTCCTCAATTTATCTTCGGGAACTCCATACACTAAAAAATTTTACTTCGCCGCCCCTGATTAACAAGATCCATTATAACATTATTATTCTTTGAACATAATTAGTTTATTCTGAATAATTATGCTTTCAATTGATATATGATTTTATTCTTATCTAATTTTGTATAAAAGGTTTTTTAAGGATTTTATTTTTAAAGATTATTCTATTTTATATATTGCTAAATATCAATTTTAATTACATTAAAATTTTATTTTAATTATATTTTGCATTTTAATTACATACTTTGATATTAATACTACTTCTTTTAAATTAAAATACATCATTAAACAGATGGTACCATCACAATATTTACAAAAAGTCAAATGTATAATAGTACTTTGTAACTTAGAGAAAATGTTATTACGCTTATCTTAATTAATGATATCTCACAGTGCATATGTGTATACTAAATATTTCTTAAGAACATTGAATATCTTAAGAAAATAAATAACATAAAATACATAACACATCCATAAAAGGTACAAGGGCTCTGTATCGACTTTTGCGCATGAATATCATATCACTTGTTTTTCATGATAATCTAATATCTATTACTACGCTGAAAACTTTACAAAGTAGTATATCGTAAATTCGAAAAGTTAAGAAAACTAGTATCGTAAAAAGAATAGAACAATAATATCTTAATAATGCATGGCAACAAAGATTTATATGTGAAATTTAAAGTAGAAATTCGAAAGTTTGGTATCTTTTAAAAATATATATTGTACTTAACTATTTAGATGAGAAAATTCAAATAATTAAAAGTTTGAATTTATTTCTTTTACTTTATTTAATTTTATTTAATTTATGTATTTGTTGATACGTTACTTATGTAATATAACAAGGCAAATAACGAAATGTCATATCATTTTATTATTTTATTAAAACTGTTTTTGTGAAGTATTAATTTTTTTTACTTTGTCGAGATTTTGATCTTTTTGATAAATAGCAATTTTACTTTTGAATAAATAGTATTAATTTTGATAATAATAATTTACATTTGTATTATGTAAAGCATAGGTTTTATAAAGAAATCTTTACTTTACTTTATTGTACTTTAAATCAAATTATTAGAATTTTAAAATATAATTTATCTCTGTCAAATGTGAACTTGATTTATCCTGCTGCTTTTACTATTCAAAATAACGGTAAGTATAAACCAATTGACAAACATTTTTGTGCGTGTATGATGATTAACTTTTATATCATTTATCACTGGAGTAATTTTTGGTCATGCATATTTATAATATGATAAAACGTATTTGTCGTAATTAAATATAATCTTTTATGTGATTTGAGAATACAAATAATAGCATAAATTATCACGCAAAAAAATCTTGTTATATAATCTTGTTGTATAATCTTGTTGTATAATATTGTTTGTATAACAGACATGATTTAACTATATATCTTCTTTAATAGACATAAATAATACCTTCACTCTTGTTACATGAATTCGATACTTGAGAAATATATCATTCGCATATAACGAAGACATATATATCTTCCTCTTATTTAAACAGATTTATTTCATTTCTAAAAATGTTGAAATTGTCATATTAGAGCTGCCTACTGTTGTTTATATTATAATTTTTCCAACACTAACAATACACCACATGTTTTTATATAAAATATTTTTATATAAAAAATAGAACTTGACATGTATTAGAAAATCAAAGATTTTATTTTTTAAGTATATATTTATAATATGGATATATATATATATATATATATATATATATATATATATGTGTGTGTATATTATATATTGGGTTGTCCAGAAAGTTCGTGTCGACTAACCTATATAATTTAATAAATGTATATTAAAATTTAAATTTTCTACGTTTCAATTTTCCTTCAACATCGGCATAACTTTCCGGACAACCCAATATTATTACATAACATTATATATATATATATATATATATATATATATATATATTGTTATGTATATATATATATATTTTTATGTAATATTGACAACGATGACTAAATATACGAATCCCAGAGAACAAGATATCAAAGATTTGTAAAAAATAAGGCAGAAAAATATTCTGATTTAAAAAATTGACAAGACCAATATTATTATATTCTATACAAGGTCCAATAACTTGTAATTTTTGTTTTCACTGTATTTAATTTTACAGTCGTATTTGTTCTTAAACATTTACCTTGTTTTTATGACCAGAGAATAGGAGAAAATGTATTAGAGGAAATTTTCATGGGAATATTCTACAACTCCCGATCGAGTTTAAAAATGTTACGACGCACTCGTCGCTAGAACGCATTCGTTACCAATTAAAGTGCATAAAATATTAAAACCTCAGTATGATATTATCGTTACGGTGCATTAACGTATATTTATGTTGTAGACGTTAACGACATCTGAATATAAGAGCAACAATCACTCAAATGTAAAAGGCTGAAAAGCAATATCGCTTAATTTTTCTGTCATATCACTTTTATAGTGCGGTATCGTTCTAATCTTGTCTATTTCTTCATTTATTCCATTATCAAGCAATAACTTGAACAGATGAGTCCACAATTAAGTCTTCCGGAATGAAACTCGAGAGGGTCTGACTCGACGAGATCTTTAATTATCCGTCGTAAAGAAATATTTGCGTAGCAATAATCGTAACTAAATATTCATTATCTTCCGATACCGGGACTTACTTTTGTCTTTTTATCGGCAGATTCGCCATGAGGAAATAGAGAAAACACCCTGTTCTCCAACGAATGATTCATAATTCATAACTCGTTACATCTATCTACTCCAGGTGATTCAAGGCAACATCGGGCCCTTATGCATATTGATACTTTCGTGAAAGCGTTAACTCTTTCCCCCCTGAACACATCGTGTTGTCGTACGAGATGTTTGCGCATAATTCCACTCATCGTGTTTAGATACCCGGTGTTCATTCGCATGCCCCTGGGAAATGTTTGCGCAATCCTTCCCGAAGATATCTCTCCCTCCCCTCTGAGATGACAAGTTAACCGATAAATACTTCGCTTCGTATTATCTTACCACGGTGCTTTCTTCCTCTTTCCTCGTTCAATGGCGTTTCAGTAGCAGAGGGATTGACATCGCTTGCTTGAAGACAAAATGCAAAACTCTTCGATGCTGTCTGAATAAGCACTATTAATCTTTAAATTGATAAATAGATTGGTATTCTTGGTATTCTTTAAAACCTTGTTCTGAAAAAGGAAAATAAAAAATATTGCACTCACAGAAGTTTAAAATTATTTTTACACACATTTCTTTATCACATCTAATACTAAGACTAATTTATATAATATTGAAAAACAATATCACTTATTTTAATAAATTACTTATTTTATTAAAAACACTATTTAATACTTTTAGTATCCAAATAAATAATTAATTATCTAGTGTTTTTCAGTACCTAATAATCTAATTGGTTAGTATTAAATGTGTAAGGGGAATAAAAATAAAAATATAAGTTGTAAAATATAAAAATACTAATGTAAGTTGAAATATAACATAATATACTAGTAAAAAATATAAATATAAAATTAAAATATTTTTTGAGATGTTTTAAATCTGTTAACTTGTGTCTTTAAACCACTTCCCTATTTAAAGATTAATCTGTAATCCTATTGTATAATCATCCGAACGCCATAATTTTTTCGATACTTCTTCTCGAATAATGAGACATATGGAACGAATAATATAACAATCGCACAACACCCGATTTGACTTATTCAGTACTTCCAAGTACGTCTATACTTCTACGGCTCGTATTTCCACCATCGGTTATACAACGCGCGTTGACTTTCTCTGAGCGAGATTCACCCAACGCTCGCATGCTTAAATGACCATTGCCTGTCACCTAATGTGTACAATTAGACGTGGTGTTTGTTTATACACGCGAGAATAAACGAGCTTACTGTATTATCTCGAAATGTAACGCGACGTGATACGATAAAGATCTATCAGCATAGTACTCCTCATCTATCGATGAGCGATACGAACTTGGCAACAAGCGAATAATCGCCAAGCGACTTCACGCTGTTTCTCCTTCGAGAACACTTTCAACATGATTCGCGTAGTATTCAACGAACTATTGACTATTCGATATGCAATTTGACGATACAATTTGCACGCCAGATTCATTTCCGAGAGAGAAATGTCGTTTGTAAAACACGAAAGAGAGTCGTGAAATTCGAATACGTATAATTTTGATTGCGCAATATGCACAACATAGTACAGAAAAAATGGTTTTATTGAAGTACCTATTTAAAAATTTAGCTAAATACAGATCTGAAAATAATTTGTTGCTAAAGTATCAAACATTTTTTGCAGCGTTTTGTGCTTCATGCTTGAGTTTCCTATATAATTATTTTGATAATCTAACAAAAATATTTTCAGATCTAGAAATCGATTATGTGTTCTTAGAACAAAATGCAAATTTTAAAAGTGAATAAATTTACAGTAAATCTGTTCTTTTTACCTAAACTTCTTGCATCTTGGTTTATCTTTTTTTTCTTCCTTTCCAACGTGAAAGAACTTTAGCTAAAAAGAACAAATTTTAGGTATTGTGTTGAATGAATTTACAAATATTCTAAGTTTTTGTAATTTTAATCTCCTTTTTGTAATTTTAATCTTGTTTGAAACTATACAATTAACTCTGTGCACACATAGCTAAATTTTTAAATAATACATCAGCAGAATCGTTCTTTTCGTAACACTAGACACAAACATGTGTAGTGACTCACGAATAACGTAGGAGAATGGTAACTTCAACTAGATTTCTAATCAACACTGCACGGAATGAAACCAGATGAGATTTAGAGAGATTTAATTAATAATAATGCTTTTTGATACGAGATGACATGCGACGATCTCGTGTTATTCATTTAACTGATTTTAACACATGCGAGCACTTTTAATTACGTACACGATTTCCATGAAGAGTGAAATGCAGCTAGCGTTTTCAAACCGATTCTCGATTACAGTATATAAAATAACAAGGCTATTATTCAACAACGAAAAGTTACATCGATCACGTGACTGACCGTGCGACATTTTGTTACGTTACAGTGTCATTCAGTTCAAATTTCGATCGTGGAAATCTCGCATACTGTAATGATGTGAATACACAAATTGACATAAGGCACGCAATTTTTTTGTACCTGCACTAGTGAATGATTTTTTGAAAGTGAAATGATGTAAAAATGATTTTAGGCATTTTTCATGCGTCTAATAATACGATTTTCACTAATATATGTAGATTGACTTAATTTCATCTTGATGTATTTTTCATTTTTTTCTACTTTAAAGAATTAAAAACAGATAAATAAAAAAAGATGTATAACATTTTTTACATCATGTTACAATTGCGATGATATTGAGCGACTAAATAACAATCATTTGAAAAGCAGTTTTTTATTATAATATGTAATAAATTAGGATATACTTTACTCAACAAAATTAAAAATTCATCTGTTCCATTCTACAAAAATAGATAAATTTCAAGAATAAGTTCATAAAAAAATCATCGTATTGAGATGTTTGAAAATTTTACAACTTGAAATCTCTACTTTTCAGATCGATACTTAAAAAAATCGGTCTTACTGATATTTTATAAAGTTACATAAATATAAATGAAGACGCATCAGATCTCAAAATTTTTTATGAAATTTATCAAGTTCCACGAAGCAAATTAAAAATTATACACAAATTTACATCATTTGAAAAAGTAAATCTTTACCTTTAATTTACCTTTTTTATGACGCTTTATATGATTTTTTTCTTCGAGTTATTTAACGTTAAAGTAAAAACAATCCTTTTTTATTTGACGTTGAATAACTCAATAAAAAAAAAATCGTAGAAAGCTTCATAAAAAAGAAAATTAAAGATTTACTCTTTCAAAAGCTATAAATTGTATTTGTGTGCAATTTTTAATTCGCGCTTAAAATTTCGCAAATTTCGTCAAAAATTTTGAGATTTGAATCTTTATTTATATTTGTAACTTCAAATGTAACTTCATAAAATATCAGTAAGAACATTTTCTATCGATCTGAACAGTAAAGATTTTAAGCTGTAAAATTTACTTTTTTAAACATCTCAATGAGATGATTTTTAATAACGAAGTTATTTTATCTTCAAATTTACTTGCTGCTTCTCAACAAAATTAAAGTTATTTAAAATCAGCGTTAATTAGAAAGGACCAAATTCAAATTTCACATATCTCGGCGAAGCGATGTTTGAAGAAGCATTTTAAAGCCATAACAAATTTCCTTAAGTGTAATCTGCTTCTTCGAACATCGTCTCGTGACCATTCTTCACCGAGATATGTGAAATTTGAATTTGATTCTTTCTAACTAACGCTGATTTTAAATAATTTTAATTTTGTTGAAAAGCAGCAGATAAATTTCAAGATAGAATAATTTTGTAAAAAGTCATCACATCGAGATATTTAAAAAAGTATTTTACAGCTTGATATCTTTACTGTTCAGATCAATAGAAAATGTCTTACTGATTTTATGAAGTTACACTCCTACTTATATAAATAAAGATGCTTCAAATCCCAAAATTTTTGACGAAATTTGCAAAATTTTACAGCGCGAATTAAAAATTGCGCACAAATGCGATTTACAGCTTTTGAAAGAGTCTTCAGCTTTAATTTTCTTTTTTATAAAGCTTTTCAGATTTTTTTTCATTGAGTTCAACATCGAATCAAAAACAGTCATTTTTGCTTCGCAAATTTCGTAAAATTTTGAGATCTAATGCGTCTTCATTTATGTTTGTGTAACTTCACAAAATATCAGTAAGATCGATTTTTTAAGTACCAATCTGAAAAGTAGAAATTTCAAGCTGTAAAATGCTTTTTTACACATCTTGTTACGATGATTTTTAAGAATTTATTTTATTCTATCTTCTTGAAGTTTGCCTATTTTTATAGGGTGGAACAACCTATGATCCTTTAATTTTGTTGAATAATGTAGTTTTGAATGATCCTCGCTCGCGATTAACTTGAAATTTTATACATAAATTCTCAATGTGAGAAATAAAAAACACATGATCTCAACTTCGGGAAATGAAAAAAAAAATTTTATTTTACGACTTTTCATTCAGATAGATTTTGCTTCGCGTGGAAAGTCGTGCACTCCTTGGCAGGGGGGGAGGTGAGGTGGGCGTCGCTTCGCGTAGAAGTTGTGCGCCCCAAGCAGGGGGGAGGAAACGGGGAGGGGAGTCTCTTCGCATCATATTTCCTTAATCAGTCTAGATTTCCTTAATTAATTAATAAATATTGGATATGATTCACTTTATGCTGCAAATGCTTTGAAACACTTTTTGATTGGTTAATTCGTAAAATTCTTTCTTTTGGTCAATGAAGTATTTCTTTGTTGAGTGGATCACACTCATTGTCGTATAAAAAAAATTTTTTTTGTTTTCCGAAATTGAGATTATATAGATTTTTATTTCTTATGTTAAAAACAACTTATGTAAAATTTCAGATCAATCGCGAGAGAGGTTGTAGTTCATTCGGAACTACACCCGTAAATTATTTCAAATAGAAGGTGAAATAAAAACGCATATTTATCATAGAAATAAATATCTATTTATTCATTTTCTTTACAGTTAAAAGAAGTAAATTCTAACACGCAAGTCTCGCGAGACCTTGCGTCCGCCGGCGGAGGTTAAAAAAAAAATTCAAAGTATTCGCCTCGTTCGTCAACACATGTTACTATATATAGCTTAGCATGTTTCGACATTATCTAATATTTTTAATCAATACAAATCCGACGGAATTTTAGGCAACATCTTATGCTCGTGAATTATTGTTCTAAATACTATTCTAAAAACAAAATGATGCCGTTGGCTATCAAGCAATTTATGATTTATGCACGATAATGCTCCGCCTCATTTTTATCTTGAAGCGAGAATATTCTTAAATAACGTCTTCGTAAACCAATGGATAAAGCGAGGCGGACCCAATCTATAGCCGCCACGATTTCCTGATCTCAATCCATTAGATTTTCATTGGAGCCATTTAAAATCTATTGTGTAATCACACGCAACGCCAGTAAACAATATGGATGATCTGCGAGAAAAGATAAGAAATGGATTTGAGACTATTCGAAGAATACCTAATATTTTTGAACGAGTGCGAAACTTAATGTTAAAGCGTGTAGTAGCCTATGTTGCATGAAGCAAATACATTTTTTTAACCATAACTTGAAAACCAAGATAGGATATATATTCATGACGTTTTTTACTTATTTTAATGTGTAGATTTAACTCTTAAAATATTAACATACATTTATAAAATACTCTGTACATTACTGATTACGTATTGTATTCTAGATTTTCGTATACGATCAAGAATGGATGCTTTCCATGTAGTGACACAAGTCGATACAAGCATTATTCTATCTTTTTTGACATTCAGTGGAATGGCAAAGATGAAACATTTGTATCAATTACTTGTGTCATTAATCGGAAAGCATCTATTATATGTATAAAGCCCTAGAAGACAAAATTGTTTAGTGGATACAATTCTTCATTATTCAAGATTTGTTTGATAGATTTAGCAAAGAACTAGAAGCACTAATCATATTAAAGAATCACTAAGCGTTCACTGAGTGGCTTTTTTGCTTCTGAACGCAACCAATGAATGCACTCAATAACATGGGCGTGCAATAACAGTTTATTCGAGACTTCACGATCTCGAATCTCTATAACATATATATATTTTATTTTTCTTTTTTATTTCAATTTTTCAATAACAGTGGTTGCATTCAATTGGTATTCATGCAACTGTCACGACAGTCAGATAATCTTTCTGGTATACTTTTAAATGAGCGAGCGATTAAACAGACAGTGATCGAGGTCGATAGGTAATTACGTCTGATAACATTAATGTCGTAACGCGCCATACTGTCCATCCTCTAAGCACCAAAGAGTACGTGTACAGAGGTGTCGTCGTAAAACACCGAATTGCCAATAGCATCGTAATTATAGCAGTATTTACAGCGCTCAGTTAGCAAACGTGTGACCTTAACCTCTCTCAAACTTTACCGCGTCGCGTTTCGCATCCGATGCGCTATAACAACTACAACAACATAAAAATAAACAGGGATGCTGAATCTCGTCTGTCATTCAATAATCAGTCCTAGTGCGATTTTCGGATGTACATTCAAGTCTCTTCACATGCGTACTTATCTTTTTACAGTCATCAAAAAGATGAATCTCACGGATTACACATTATATATCGAAAATGTCGAATATCGTAGACACATTATCGTATCATGTACTGCATATCGAGCTAATGATTGCGACAGTTAATTATTTGCTTGCTTGAACGTGTCATGTAATTGCGAACATGTACGTGATCGCCCAGGTAGCAAGCTACCCCCATTTGTCGTCGTTTTGACGTTAAACTGACGTTTATGGTAATTTTGATGTCAAAATAACGCCAATGGATACGGTCAATGTTGTCGGTTACTAATGCTACAAATGCTTTAAAACGTTCTCTGATTGGTCAATTCGCAAAATCCTTTGTTTTTTATTGATCAATCAAATGTTTTAAAGCATTTATAGTGAAACTTTAACCAGCATTCAATAAACATCTACTTACTATTTGAACAGGACTACGCATTTCTCACATCATTTTTCTATTATTATCTCTGAAAATAATTCAACAAAAAAAATAGCTTTACAATTGTTGTAAGATTCTAATAGTTGATTCTTGCCTTTAATCTTTCGCATAAATCATACAATATTATATTGAAGAATAATCTTAACAATTGTTAAGCTGCTTTTTTTACTGAATGCGCGCGCAGTAAAATTGATACATAAATAAATATATACGCAGAAAGTCAAATTGCACTGTATCATCGCAAGAATTTATTTGCTCGTCGAATTGTCTGATTGTAAAGAGTAAAATATCGAAGTATGCGAAGATGCTCAGCGATTATCGTTGTCAGTGTCGCCACATTCACGTCGCTCGTCAGTAACGCGACGCGATGTTCACTTCTTTCCGTATCATGTTACGACAAGTGACAATCATCTGTCGTTAATAATAATTGGAATTGTCGAGATTGCAAGTGTGTTTCGGGAATATTGAATTATATGTATCGTCCGATTATAATAAGCTCATTATTTGCGCGGTGTCGTTTAAGCGCCGGGAATGTTAATGCGCATTCGAATTTCACAATGTGTGTTTTTATCGCGCTTATAATCGTGGGACGTGAATCCGGTACATATAAATATACATCGGGAGTTGAAATAGTGTACGATTGTAATAGTTTGTTATTCGTAGTGCGAATTGTTGTTATATTGTGAATTATCGAACGTCCGAATTGTCGATCGATCGTTGCCTATACTTGTGAAATTGCAATTAATGAACGCTTTGCATAACGCATCGCAACGCCTCACGGATGCAATTTCAAAGGCGGGAAATACTTTGAATGTGGCAACTGCTCTTAGTAAGACAATTTATAAAGTTCAAATGACTAAGGGTGTTTTCCATTTAGTGACACAAATGTTCTTTTTATTTTTGCACTCCATGAATAGCAAAAACAAAACGATATTCTAAAACTACAGTCCACTTCAATATTGTTACATTATTGCTGGAATGATTTGTATTGTATAAGTTGATACTATGCTTTAGATACAGACCTGAAAAAAATTTTATTGGATCATCAAAATAATTGTCA
>Ga0157364_1003006_pt1 | contig 16153 bp, 4 predicted proteins | sample AttsexASBM2_FD_111476 | JGI IMG/M metagenome (GOLD analysis project Ga0157364, IMG submission 111476) | Fungus gardens microbial communities from leaf cutter ant in Ribeirão Preto, State of São Paulo, Brazil - Atta sexdens ASBM2 | ecosystem: Host-associated > Fungi > Mycelium > Unclassified ...
CACACACACACACACACACACACACACACACACACACACACACACACACACACACACACACACACACACACACACACACACACACACACACACACACACACAAAAAACAAAAAAAAATATATAAAAAAAGAAACATACAAGTTATTGATAAAATTTTGTATTACACTTTTTAATATACTCGAGTGTTAATTTAACATAATGTGATTATGTTATTTGAATATTTTGTGTTAAATTGATATTCAATCTTTTTCAATGTCAAAATAATACAATTTTTAAGTAAATGAACAAGTAGCATAAAAATAATATGTTTTGACATATAATACTGAGATAAATGAATAAAATATGTATTAATTTAACACGTAAAAATTAATTTTATTGAAATAAATGTTTCTATAGTTTGCTTACAAATTATGTATTATATTGTCAATTATGTATTATATTTATGTTGATTTTTTTACATAATATTTGTATTACTTTTTAACAGATTTATCTCGTGTTAAATTAACACAAAAATTTGAATGAACTGTTTAAGTTTCGATAAAATGGATTGTATTTCCCCTTAAAACATTCGCATATAATAAAATATTTCTAGTTTGATCTCTAAAGATGATTTATCGAACATAAAGAATTTCTTATCACGTCGTACGTCATATCTGGAAAAAGTACAACGGACGATTCTTCAGCATCGTTTAACGATTGCCCGAAAACTCTAGTTCCCAAGCAAAAAGAAAAGAGACATTGAAAGCGTCGACGCGCGCGTGCAAATTTCTAACGTTACGGAGGTGGAAATCGTCGACGACAACAGTTTTGAAAGTGGCGTTTCGAGCCCGATGTACGCAGCTTTATAGACATACTGCGCGTACGATTCCAGAATAACAAATGCTCGGGAGACCGATTTCTCACTATGGTCTTTTCTTACACGCCGCAGTGGCGATTTATGGTCCTGCGTCTCATTCTGAAAATTGTTTCGTTACGCTTTTACAGTCCGTCGCCTTCTCCACGTTATTTTCTATTTTCTCTCTCTCTCTCTCTCTCTCTCTCTCTCTCTCTCTCTCTGTCTCTGTCTCTTTCACATTCTTTCTCTTATCATTATGTTAATAAATGAAGAATTTTATCTCCCGTTTAGTCGCGTAAATTTTGCGCTCACTGATCATCATAGACCGTAGGTCGTAAGTTAAACTACACGATAGAACAACACGAGTATAAAAGGGTCAATCGAGAGTCAACTTGGACAATGTAGTTTCTGTCTCTTTTTTTTCTCAAACCAACAAATGCCCACAGTGTATCGAGTCGATCGACGCGAAAATACACCCGTGTTCTGTTCGGTCGACAATGAAACATCTCTCGCTCGAAGCGAGAGCGGTACAGGAGTCGAAACACACTGGGCTACCCTATCCTTCTTGCCCCCATCTTCGTTCTTTTGCTTTTCTTCGCGGTCCAGCTCTTTCACCCCCTACGCGGCTCTCATGTACTTTTTCCCGTGCCCGGACCTCGCGGGTGGCAGTGATTAATCGCGCAAGGATGACCGGTATTCGCGGCGTACAACGAGCGACATGTTGCTGCGTCCACATATCTAATGTATAGATATGTGGATAGAAAAAAGATTTTGGACAACCAATCTACTATCCCCATTTGAGACTTTGCTTGTTAGTTGTTTAGAGCTCTTTCCTCGTTGCCGACTTATGCCTTCTCGTGTTAAACCTTCTGCCGAACGAGTAATAATAGGGAAGCCTGATGGCCGCTCGTCAACAAAGTGAGTATAACCGAGACGAGAAACCTCTACGTTGCTCTCAAGTGGAAAAATATATGATCCACGGGAAAACCACCCGTCATATTGTGGAATACCACGGAAACATATTCGCGAAACACTTGGTTCAAAGAATCGATCCGTCGGCACGATAAAAGAAGAAATGTGGGCCGCGAGAGGAGGATAATTAGCGTACGCGAAAACACCCGGAACACTTACTGAAAACATTTAGCTCCTGCGGGGCCCTCCACTTTGCTTAATTGCGTCCTTAAATCAACAGCCCATTACACTATTGCCGTTTGCTATATCTGCCGCGGAGATCAATGCTCTCGTTGCATAAGAACAAATTCTTGGCGTTCATAATGCAAAGTGCATTTCATGCGCGTTCTCGTATTGCTGAATTGATGATGGATCGGTTAATAAGCAGATCTTTGCATGAATAAGAGAAAATGAATGTGAATATTAATTCTCTGCATTTCAGAAATTAAATTCTTTAGTGTTTATGGAAGATTATGTCCTTTTAAATATCCATATTTTGAAATAAAATATTAAGGTACTGTAAATGTTTTCGAATGCAATGGGTTTGAATTGATCCAAGGTTGATTATTGATACATATGTTCTATTTTGATCTTTGATTAGACGAGATCATGGTATTTTCGTGTTAATATCGAATCGATACAAACCCACTGCTGTCGAAAATACTATTAAATATGATACGTATTAATTGATACATTTTTAATTACTTAATCAAGATAGATATACGAAAAGTTCTTCAAATCTTTAATAATTAATTATAAATTTGGAGAGAATGAGATTAATGAATATAAATATTAGAACTATACTATTAGATTAAAATAAAGTTTATTCTAACCCTCTTTTTTACAAGATCAACAAACTGACGAAATTTTGCGAAAGCATGCATACATAACAAGTACATGTTGAAGACAGTTCATTTCTCATAATATTCTGGAGATATATAATATGTGATTGCGGTTATATATGTAAAATTTACGTAACAGCCCATTATAGCGGACTACGTTGATCTCGTGGATAAAAGGTCGGATTCCTCAACTTGGTAACTTGGTCTGAAATCCCAGGTGTCGTGTTTCTGGATTTTTCCAAGTTATCTTCATACAGAATTTCTTCGTGTTTCCGGATTCAGTTTGGATTGTGAATTCTAGATAAATATAACCGTGGTAATGTTGAGAATGCAGAAGGGGGTCGCAGTATGTTTATCGGTTACCATGTATTCCTCGCGTACGTTGTGTATATTAGTCGTGTAAACATACCTGCGACGACGCTCGTGGAGAGCTTACTGTTTACCTTGTCGCGTTTATAATCTGAAAATTACGTTTTTCCCGGTTTCATTTTCTCTTTCTATCACATAAATTGTGATCAGCGATAAAAATCAGGGAACTCACCATAAATTCGTCATAATTTCGTTTCGATTCCGTCAGTATCGCCTAAAGGAGAAACGAGAGCTTATCTTCGAGATATCAAAAGGAAACACACATCGATAAGAAATTACGAACTTTTTGCAATCACTACTCACGCGGGCTGATATGTTTCTCGGTTCTCTCTCTTTTTTTTTTTTATCTCTTACGTATTTCCCGGGGCCAGTTTCGTGAGAACGAATGGACACTTTATCCAGAGGTGAATCTGAAACACGGCCGAAATTTAATGGCATTCGAAAAGCTTGGTTAGCTTGGAGCCCCGGGATAATTTCTGCAGTTATCGCGATGCTCTGACAGAACTTCTACAAAAACGGTTACTCACCGATGGAGATAAACGTAGTACGCATTAAAACAGAGATTTTTACGTTTGAATAAAACGAAGCAAAATAGAACGAATTGGGATATAATGCACAAGAAATAGACATAATAATAACAGAATAATAATGAAAGAGAGCAAAAAGGAGATATTGTTAGCGCAGCGTCTTATCATTTTGCAGCTTTACAAGAGAAATGTTGATGACGGCTAATAATCAGAGGTTTGCTGTTTATGCGAATAATAATTCTGAATGAAAATTCTGCAAGATTCCTTTAGCAAGTTTTAATTTACGATACAGCTCGCGCTTAATTGAAATGTACGGTTTACTTATCATTTTATTCGGTTGAACGTATTTCTAGATTGTCTATTACCTATATACGATCTACTACATAGAACGATCGTAATTTCTTTCAGTTTTACGAATTCTTCTTTCACCAATACACTGTTAATTTTCAAGATGCCCGGTAAATACCGATAAATGAAACTTACATAATTAATTACATACTTAAAAGAGTTAATGGAGAGTTCGTTAACGATAGAAAAACATCTTTAAGCCAGGCATTTAATTTTTTTGTTACCAATTCTCATTATTCTCGCATCGAATCGATATTCGGATTTAATGCTGCTCAGTCTATTCCTCTTAAAAACAGCCATTGCTTTTCCATCGACCACCAACGTTTAAAGATACTGAAATAATCGAAGATGCTTTGCAATTCACACAATGCTAATACAAATAGTATACAATTATTGTGATATATATATATCAATAACAGATTTTTTATAATTTTCGATAAAAAAGCATATTTTCTCTTTATAATGAACGCTTTTATTTATAATATGTTACGCTATATTTAATGACGTACAACAACATATTCTGCGTAGATCATTATTACACTATTAAATTTCAACAAGTTAAATGTCGGAAATAGGATTATATAATTCATCGAATAATGTAGTTAATGGAAAGTTCCTTATCGAAGGGAAACATCTTTTAACCGGGCAGTTAAATCATTCATTGCAAATTCTCATTTGCATTATCCTTGCATCGACTCGATAATCCGATACTGTACCGATCAATCTGACAATTCCTCCTAAAAGAGGCCACGCTTTTTTCATTGATTACTGTTCACCAACGTTCGAAGGAATCGGCGGCACGAAAGAGTTTCAACTGCGACGATTGACTTTCCATTACTCTCGGGATAAAAAAAAAGGAATAACTAACGTAACTCGCGTCGAATGTTTCAAACGCAGTGCAGCAGGTGCCGCAAAAATGTATCTTATTTGTTATCATTCTCTTCTTTATAGCAGAAAATGTTTTCAACCGGACTGTTCGAAGGCAGATTAGATTTTACCGGGACAAATTTTTACGGCGAAGCGTTAATTCTCGTTTTTTTATGCCATCGCTTCTTTCAGATGCGAAATTGTCGCGCCACGTTGTTAAATAAAACATAATCAACTTACGGATGATATAAATGGATAAAAGTCTGGTTGCGCGTTACGTTATGTTTTTCACGATTTTTATGCGCACGCAAAAAATCTCGTATTGCGAAAAACAAGCGGGGAAAATCAGATATTATCGTGTTGTATCGGTCACGCGTGATCTTTTCGAGCTATGTATGAAAATCATTTTGCTCTACGGCTTTGTGTGCTTCGTTATCCGAGAATCAATAGAATATATTTATTTATTCTGATACCGTTCTATCAGAGCGTTATTTGCTATTCTTTTGTTACGACATCCCATGCCCATCCTATTTTGCCGACATTCATCAATCGACGACACACTCACGTTGGATAATTACGATGGACTACTACGTACAATTAACCCATCCTGTTTCCTTTCTACGTGCCGCGCTGCTGATGCATTCATTCTCATGGGAAGTCCGTGCGCCGTGGTCGGTTTCTCTTTTTTTTTTTTTTTACGAGCTATAAAGCGGCGACGCAACAAAACGCGAGTCGTTTCGAGCCACCGCCAGTACATCAATTTCAAGCTCTTCACCCTCATTTCCGTCACCGTGCCGCCCATCATCGAAACGTGGTCGCGAAAGTGTAATTTTTTCAATTTGGCAGGGCATCACGAAAGAGCGGCCTCCCATTGCGTGTCGAAGGTGCTCTCCCGAGGAATCGTATGCGTTGGTGTAGTACACGTCGTGAGTAGTACACTCTGCGCAGCTGACAAAATGCCCGGCCAATTTGCTGCCATCCTATAAACGAGGAAGGATGACGAATAACGTTGGTCATAAACCCTTTTATTTCCCCTCGTCATGGTCGTTTTCCTTATTTTATCCGCTTTTTTTATATTTACTTGCAGAGACTTATATAAAAATGAATTAAAATTGCGCCATTTTTACAGGATAACTCGTAAAATATTAGGTATACATTAGAATCAGAAGACCTTGTCAGTTTTCTACAGTTAACCTATAGTTAACTCTTAGTTGTACAAGAGAATAATATGGTAATAAGTTTTGCGTTAATATTTTTCTGTAGCTTGAGAGAAAGGTGAATATGAGTTTGAAAGAGACAAGAATAATATACGTATTCATTAACTAACTGCTAATCAATTAGAAAAGTAATCAATAATTTTACTTTATTCTTATATTAATCGTAAAACGAGCTGAAGTTGCACCGGCAGGAGAACTTTGCGAAAAAGTAAAGAAAGCTTTCAGAACCGTCCAGTGGCGGAAAAACTAATCAACGAGCAACAGGAATCTCATGAATATCGAAACTGGAGTTAACAAATGACTTTCTTCGGTATTATAAAGTACTATAAGGTTTATTCGTTGCGACGACGCAAAGTTACTTTTTTACCACTAATTCAATACATCTCATCTTGCAGCATGCTCTAATAAATAGGAAATAATTATTATCAATTGGCAAAAAATTATTAATTGTCACAAAAGAAGAATGTATGGAGCATTTTTCATGTATTATTTTCTAATTTTCTACACTGTGCATTTTTTCAATTAACTAGATTTAAAAATGACATAATTACGCCATTGTTAATTAACAACACGACACATTTCAAAGCTGGAATTTCAATTTTCTCCTGACATGAAAACAATTACACATTTTTTTTATAACATTATGTAAAGTAATTTCAGTTGATCTTATTATATATTTCTGATTGCCGTTTTGTTTTTCTTAAAGATTGAAATATAAGCACATTTGATACATACAAATTTAAATCCTTGATTTATGATCTCATTGATTATCCATGCGCGAAGTTTTATCGACCTTGTCACCTATGTAGCGATCCGATACGCTCGGAGACGCCGGAAATGTACTATCGCAATCACTCCCAGGGTGCCTCAACTTTGGGATTTCGATTTTACGTCGAAGTTAAGTCGACATTTATTTGGATCGCTCCTTCCCGAATGTAGCTAGACCGGCGATTTTCCTTACAACGGAAAACCGTGAAGCGTCCCACAAGCGTACGCTGGAAGCTGCGAGAGCCTGAAAGTCTGAGGAGACTGTTCGGCAAACTTCATTTCGTCGCACACGTACGGAAAAAGTGTGCGAGATCGTTGAATCCGAATCACAATATTCCCGGTGGACTAGCCGCGGACTCTAATACTCGTATTTTCATAAAACGAGAGCGCTTTCGAAATAAGATTCCAATCGATTTTTTCGCTGTTCGCCGCATGCCCGCAATGTGCAATTTTGTGACTATTAGGACTTCCATCATGGGTCTCGAGAGGCCCACCAACAGATAAGACGTTTTTGACAATGTGCCAGGAAATTTTGCAGTATACGTGTTAAGCGATCTTATTGCTGAAAATGTCTCACGTATTAACGAAATAAAATTTCTGTGGCTGAGTACCTTATTTCGTACTTTTTTTTCTTCGACTTTTTATCTTTTATTTTCAGTCAAATGTACATTATTTTCTTTTTATTTATGCATCTTCCCTCACACCAAATATATTCTTCACAATACTATTTTGTATATCGATGATTCAAAATATATTGTTTAACGATTAAATATTAATAATTTTATTATTTTTTGGAAATTTTTGTTGCAATGTATAATTAAAAAGTACATATTAAAAACAAATGGACCTTTAGCAGCAAATTAAATCTAAGGATAGATTTTAATATATTGCTTTAATGTGCTCTCAGGAATTATGAAAGAATGCTTGAGTATTAGTCTGAAATCAATTCCAAGTTATTCGCGCTCCAACTAAATCGAAGCAGTTTCTTCACTTTTTCAAACTTTCACTTCGACAAAAAGTATTGACAGAAATGTCGAACTTTGGTCTTTACTTAGTTTAATTGACTATGGGAAGTATATATAATAAAAATAATAAAAATCTATGACGTGCAACATCTAATGCATTTATCACCTTTGATAACTGTTAAAGCTAACCTGTTTTTCTTAAATTCTATCATATTATAAACATACCACAAAAATTATAAACCGATGGTATATGGAAAGAATAATTTTATTGAAATATTAAAAAATTTAGATATATAGATTTTAAAAATAATTATGTTGGAATATCAAAATAATTTTATAGGAATCTTAAGAGCAATATTATAAGTATTGAAATTCTAGCAATCTGAGCGTCCTTCATAATAATTTTTATAATCTAACAAAATTATATTTTTAGATTTCTAAAATATTTCTACAAAATTTCTAATTAAAAAAAATCTTAAATTATAATATACGATAAAATGCGCAAAAATGTTAAAAATAAATGATATTCTATTGAAAAAAATTTAATGAAGTTTCCCCCCCCCCCCGACGTAAACGTTTTTCAACTAGAATTTAATAATCATCTTTTACTACTTTTAAACTATCAGTATTTATCTTAATACAAGTAAAACGCAAATTAAATTTCTCTTGAAGAGAAGCTAACTGAAAGTGCTTGTAAAATAGGAGTAAATAATCCGTGTACATTTTGAATATTTAATTCGCAAAGTACTTCATAACGAAGTACTTCGATATTAAATGTGTCTGTGAATAGACATCCTATTAATTTATATTGATTTCAAACTAAAAAAATCAATCTAATAATTTATAGTATTCATATTTCATAGAATTTGTTTGTATAGATATAGGTGTGCTAATTATGTGCGTTGCTTTGAAATGTACATATACAGCGGGATAATTTAACGCCGGTCAAACACACGTCTGTAATCAGCATAAATTCCACATGCTCGGTTCTCAAAGCTTTCGGATGTTATATGAAAAGGAATTTATTTTTGAATACACAGATTACTGGGAATATGAATTCACTAATGTTAACTTTACAAAAAAAATAAAGTGAAAAAATAAGCACATCTATTTACGCATATCAATTTACTTTGTAATTAATTTGCACCATAAAATACATATCAAAAAGTTTATCATAATATTAATTGCTTTATTTATCGTAATCTTTTAGCCTGAAACATTATCTCCATAATCCGCTTCCCATAAATACCCACATCATTTAACGATATATATATTTTAAATATTTTTAGAAATATAATAAAAACGTATACACAAAATTGCGAAGATATTTAAAATAATAAAAATAAAAAAATGTTGTGTTCAAAGCTAAATCGAATTATCGAATATAAGTAAAATACCTGTGAGCTTCTGCAGTTGTTGGTGCGTAAATAATGTATTTATAAAAAGTTAAAATATAATTCGCAAATATAATTCGACTCAAATCTAGAATCGAACATTTGCATTTGACTTCGTTAGAAAATACATTTTAATTGTTTGCGAATTATATTTTAATGTCTTATGAATACATTATTTACATATTAACAATGAAAGCTCATATGCAGAACATTTTATTTAAATTTAATAGAGTAATTTTTGATTTTGAAGTGAGCTGTTTAAAAATAACACTTATCCTGCATTAATTATTTGTAAGAATGACTATTATGTTGCATTAATAGCTAACTTTCAGTTACCTTACTCTGCACATTTTGCAGGCTATGTAGATTGAAATATGTATCCATTACATTTTTCTACGCCGTAAAGGAAGACCGCGTAATTGAGTCCTAAACATTCAATTACTATTCTTATGCAGTTGCTCCTCTTACAGAATAAAGATTCTAATATCCGAGTACCCAGGTGTATTTTAGAAAATGTTAAGTATTACTTTTTATTCAGAATACATATTCTTTCGTATGAATACAAAATATACATAAAGATAAAGATAACTTTGCATATGAATACCACAGTAACACATTTAAAATGTACAGCAAATTACTCAGATTTCTCTACATAATTTATGACTTAGATGCGTTTACGTCAGATCTTAGGTTGACGATATTCGGGTTCTCTATCTTAACTAACTCCTATCAGGGGAGTTAAACTCTTAGTCATGTGGAAACCGCGACGCTGTCCCGGCTGATTACGCGGAGGATTACCTAATTTCGTAGCTGCATAAATATAATTTACTAATCCAGATTATTATAAAAGGAAAAATAATTTTTATTAAAACACTACGGAATTAGGTCATGAAATGAACAGCGCTTTATATGTATGTACATATATTACATAAAATGTGAACGAATGGCAAATGTTTGTTTCTATACAATTAACGAGGAAAAACACAAATAAAAGAAATATTCATATTTCATATATGACTACTAATCATATATGTATAATATATTTCTTCTATTTGTGTTTCCTTCGTTCAATTATACAGAAACAAGCTATTGTCATTTGTTATTATAAAACGTTAAATCTTATAAACGTTATATCTTATTATTAAACACATTGGTAATTTGAGAGAAAAATCGATTCAATGTCACTTTAAATTTTTTATCCTTATTGACAACGTTAAAAGATAAACGACAATCTCACATTTTTTTGCGGTGTGTGCTGACTTGTGGCTGCTCAGATTCGAAATTACTTTAATTTACGGTTACTCGAGACGTCTCGTTTTCTCGCGGAGTCGATGAGGATCGTTTGGTGCACACGTAATCGCGTGCCACTCAGACGTTTTTCCTCTGAAAGCGGAGAATTCGCGTATTCGCGTGAGAAGCAGAAAAACCTCCAAAGAGGCTTTCGAAGTTTCGGAGACCACTCGGTAAACTTCGTTTCGACTCACCGAAGGTAAAGAACGACGCGAGATCGGTGCATCCGAGTCACGCAGTTCCCGGAGGATTTCGCGCGGTCTCATTTAGGTATATACACTCCATGTGCTGCGTTCTCGACATGTGCGAAATGAGATTTCCCTTGATTTCTTCTGCATTCAAATCTACAACGAGGTATATGCGTCGTATAAGCGCGTTGATATCGTTATGGTCAGTCGCTTTGTTCGCGATGCGATGTGCTCATTTGCAAACCTGATGAAATTCTCTTTCACGCATTAGCTTCTTCATACATCCAGTTGGATCTCGTTGATGGAAATCTCCACATTGTAATAACAATATAATATAATCTGCGAGTAGAGATGGTCTGAATCGATGCTTCAAACATTGATGGGTTTTCCCTCTTTTTTTTTAAGGAAAGAACAAAACACTAATGTTTCTTTTATTAAAAAAGAAACAATCTTTTTGTAAAAGATTATTTCTTTTTTAATAAAAGAAGCGATTTCTAATCAATATTTACGGAAATGATTTTTGTAAAAAAAACGATTCAAACTGAATAATTCAGAACTATCTCATATATTTGAGTATATTGATCCATATGTGATAAATGAAACAATTTTGGAACCAATTTTATAGAAATAACTATAGGTATACCTAGGTATATATAGTTTCATTTGAAGAGGAGAGTAAAAAGTTATCTCATACAAAACTTACTAATTATATTAAAAGCAGTCTTCGAGGATCTTAAGTGAACTTCCTTACGAATAACGTGTGAATCTCGCATTGGTCAATAAGCATTTAACTCAAATTTAACTTTTCATAAAAATAATTTCATAGTTTGTTTTCCTTTGCTAAAATTAGAAAAGGGGGGGGGAGGGGACAAATACCCCCTGTTCTCCTTGCATACATTCATAATAACCTATGTCTCTTCTATATACAATATTGTATATTAAGATCGAAATCTATCTAATATATCCGATAGATATATATTATATCGCATGTAGTTTTATTAACTTTGGTTTCAATCTCCTATACTATACAATAAATTTAAATAACTTTTGTATCAAGTATATCCCAGCTATCGTGCTGCTCTTTAAACTTTCGATGTTCGTAAGTAGTTTCGACTTACGTAATATGAAGCGGAGGTTTCGAAATATGTGAACACATTTGAAATTAATACTTCGACTTTTAGCTAGCACGCCGTTTATGTCGTTTAAAGGCGTAAATGCCGTTTCGGGAGAACGTTATCCGATGCCTGCGGGCTTCTCGATGCGAGGGTCACTTGAGTGAGAGCTACGCTCGAGTTTCAAAAGTGAACCGACGTGATCCGTTTTGTCCCGCTTTGTCAGCGTTTTCTGTACTTCGAAACGGCGCGAAGTCTTTTCGTCAACGATTTGCAACGTTATTCTGTTAACATAGCGCTATCGATTTTCTCGCGTGGCTCAGGTGACGCTGCCGTTTTTTTTTCTACACGGTAGCGATACGTTTTTTTTTAAAATAAATCTTTTAACATACCTCTCCCGTGTGTATCCGTGAAAATATCTCGCGCTTCTAATGGAAAGTCCACCGCAAATCGATTGCTCTCGTAAAATTCTATGTAACGAAGATCGAGAGATGTGCGATGTAGTAGTATTTTAGAACTTCCGGTAAAACTTCGATTTGCGAGTAAATGTTCACTCTTTTTTTAATAACATACGCGTATATTTATTTTAATATCCATTATATAGTATGATATTTTTTAATTAAAATGAAATCAAAGTGAAAATGCAAGATCAAACATTTAAAAGGCTATTTAAAAACATAATAATTTTTAAAAGGTTAAAGGAAACATTTTATTTTTGATAAAATAAAAACTAACGAATTACAAGATATAATAGAGAAAATGTTTCTCTTTTGTTAAAATTTATTTGATACATGCGAAATGCATAAATTCTCAATTTTATGAATTTCTTCAACTCCGTATAATAATTAAAAATATATATTTATAAATTTTAATATTGTTTTATAAGGAGGTATTATCTTGTTTTAAATTTTGCTACTTATTTGTAAATATAATAAGCATATTGTGTGTAAATTAAATGATGACAATTTGTAATCAGTGCATCTCTTTTCTAACACATTACACGCGTGATTTATAAATTACTAACTGGCATAAACAATCAGTATCAACACCACTATATGATCGACCAAAAGCATCACCTATAGACTAATTAAACATCATTTCGACAAAAGTCTAACGAGTACGCTAAATACATCCACCGTAATTGACAATCTACGTAATTACGCCACACGATATATTAGTGTGGAATATTGCGTATTGAAGTGTTTCACGTGTTCCACGTAGTCGCAGTTATTTATTCGGTGGAATAATGTGACATAATGGAAATTCTAAATGAGAGCCGATTTGCGTGTCGCGTTACAAACAATGCCATTTTCGCACCGGCCACGGTTTGTATTTAAGCCCGATGCAAATAATAATCGCATGTTATACGAACGAGGAAGAACGTCCACCCGTTTTATTGCCGGATCCGCAAAATTGCACGCGCAATCTACCTGTCGGCCAAATTTCTCTCTCATTCCGACCTCACACACCTGTGTGCACTTATGCGGACGTAGCCAACGCTATATGCGATAATATTAACGAAACTGATGCACTTGCTTCATTCTCGAGAAACTTCTAATTTCCCCGAAGTTCTTTGAAGCAGCTGAGTATAAATGAAACCGCATTATAAAAGGAGAAGTTTATCGTAATGGCGTTTGTTTAAGAAATATTTATGCGAACCTACTGCGCAGTTCCAACTAGATGTTATATAGTCGCACTAATACAATACATCATGCCGCAATATTTTTCTGAAGATAGCTCTATTCGTGCGATTGCTTTACGGAAGGACAGAAATTCAATGGCACTGTTAAGCTCGGATGGTACCGGGGAGGAATCAAATAAAGCCTTTTCGCCACCACAAGAGAGGATAAAAAGGTCAGAGGGTGGCGTATGCTTAACAGATATTTCAATGACAAAGCAATATTCTTCTTGGCAATTTTCCGCCTAACGCCGGACAATGCGCGCTTTTAATTACGTGGTCATACGCGCGTATCGCAGGGATTTTGCAGAATTTTATTCGTCGACTTTTCCCGGCCGAATATGCCGCGCCGTAAACGCGCGTATAAATGTTCGCAGCGATGCGTGCCGTTATCGCATGAATATGTAAACACGGCCTTACCTTTTACTCCCGAAAGACTTTTCCGTTCTTACTTCCGTTGTGCAGACGAGCGAAAGCCTCTTTGATAACAACCGACTTTGAGCATTCGTTGACTAAGCTTGATATTATAAAGAGATGTTCATACATAGAGAAAGCGCCGAAACGGAGTTTGTCGAGACGTAAAGACGTTTAATTATTCAAAGATTCACTATTATCGCATCGAGTGTTAAGGGTATGAAATATTACGGAAATATTCACGGAAAGAACGATTTTACTGAAATCTAAAAATTTAGCTAGCTACTGAAAATAATTTGAAATCATCAAAGTAATTATATATAGGAAACTCAAATATGATGTTGCAAAAAATTTTGACATATTAACAACCAGTTTATGCGTCCTTCTTTTATAATTAGTTTAACAATCTAATAAAATTATTGTTGGATCTAGCTAAATTTTTAAATACTTTTTCAAGCCCTCTTCTTATGTATGCATTTGTTGATATATTAATGTACAAGTTGTAAATTAGATTTTCGTGGATAGAAATGTGAATTGTTATATAAAATAATAACTGTGCAATTCATTTTTCAATATTATTTAATATCATTTGATTCTTTATATCAGACGTATGATTTTCATCTAAATAATTAATTATCGTACTTATTCATTATTTAAAATAACATTTCGGAATTGTTATCTTAACTGAAACCGAATTTTATCAACGATATAGAATTTAATGATTAATGTGTTCTTATTGAGCTGCCAAGAAGCTATCACCTACTTTCAGTTTTGGACATAGTTTAGGATAAACTTTACTTATCATCGTTCATCATCCGTATGGAAAAGTAAGACAGTTAAAATGACATACTGTGATCGATATAAAAGATTTTAATAAATGAAATCATTTTATTATTCAACAAAATAACAAAAAAGAACTTTAATTATATTAATTACAATATATTATTTCAATTAATTAGAAATTGTGGCAAAAGTACTTTACTATTTTAAATAAATAATAATATTATAATTGATTGCTAATCCGTTCCTATCACATTTATTCCACATTATTTTTCTATTCAATATATTTTTTTTATAATCTTATAACTTTTCATTTAATGGTTTATATAAATATTCAAAGCCGTATAAATCTTTTTAATCGTTGCTAGTAAATGGTAATTTTATTGTTATTAAACTTCCAAATTTTATGTTCTGTATCTATATTTTCAAGAGTATGATTTAAACGAGTTGACAGAAATCGTAAATTCACAATATATTTAAATGTTCTTCCAATAACAAAAATAATATGATTAAATCTGTAATTTATAAATACACTTCATCTGCGATAAACCCGTTAATTAATATATAGATAGAAGCTATTTTTACACCACAGACAATCCTAAAGATATATTCATTAGAATTGGAGATATAAAATCCTGCTAATAGTAGACTTTATCCAATAATTTATGCTGGGTACACTTCATATAATAAAATATATTAATAAATTAATCGTGATAAAATATTTACTATTTAATTAGTTAAATATAATCGGATATAATCAACCAAAATAATCTTAAATTATGATAATTCAAAGTGTCCGATGCACGAAAATTCCTCGCAAAGTGACAAATTATGTAGCTAAGGTTTACTTTCCACATTTAATTGGTTTTCGTTCCTAACAACGATTTGCAACCGCGACATATTTCCCGTTAATCAGACGTTCAGCTTGAAACTTTTTCCATCCATTTTGCCTGTAACCCCAAAGTGACCTCACCCCACGTCGTCTACTTTAACTTTCTCTCAAAGCGGTGTTTTTTCGACAGCTGCCGAAATATTTAAAGGAGGAGGGGGGCGAACTTTCAAATGGCAACATGGCTAGATGTACGAGATGTAAGATTAGCGTGGTGATTCGTTAAAAACCCCCCCTTTAGCTGCTAGAAGTTGCGTCAGATTCTGATTTTGCGTGTATGTTCCGTGTAAATCATGTATACCGCAAATTAAAGAAGTTAAGTTGTTGTCTGAATCATGGGAATACCTCATACGTGAACAGAATTTTATGGATATTGATATTTTCTCGCTGAACAATATTCCATTTCTTTAAGAAAACAGAAAATATTAAATTGAAATACTATATATATAATTTCCATTTAACTTATTACCGTAATAATAGTTATTATTATTATTATTACTACAATAATCAGCTCATCCAGAAGAGTCAATTCATTGCATAATTCATGATAAATTCATGATAAATTAAGACTAAAAAATGTACGATATATTAATATAAATCTTGTCGTGAAACTTCGAAATTTTTTTGAATCAAATGATCACGATCAAAATGGTTAAGAAATGTTTCTTATTTTTTTTGTTTCTCCGCTTTAGAAATAGATAGATAATAACTTATTAAAA